>Ga0315285_10001297_pt1 | contig 26166 bp, 40 predicted proteins | sample YL17G09_36_MG_FD_203698 | JGI IMG/M metagenome (GOLD analysis project Ga0315285, IMG submission 203698) | Sediment microbial communities from Yellowstone Lake, YNP, Wyoming, USA - YL17G09_36 | ecosystem: Environmental > Aquatic > Freshwater > Lake > Sediment | place: USA: Wyoming | collected... | reverse complement strand
TTGGTAGAAACGTTGGAGTGAAAACTTTTTTTCGTTGAAGTGACAAGGGTTTACGTTGGAGTGACAACTTTTTTTGCGTATTCGCACGGCGGATGCTAATAGGTAGTCGGGCGGCACGGAGTGGACCGCGAGGCGGTGAGACCAGGAGTCGGTGGAGGAGGCGCGAGGCGGGCGCGGATCCCGCACAGTCGTAGTCCCGGACTGGACCCACGGGAGGCTGCACCCCAAGCCAGAAAATGGGGCGCGGAGAATAACCGCGGACCAAATCCCGGTGCAGTCAAGGCCGGGCAACCAAACCGAAACCGTGGCCGGGGAGAACCCCCGGACGAGCAGCAGCTCGGCGTGCACGTCAGCGCAAGGTAACTCGACCTCAATCTATTATGGATGTGATTGATGCTACGTTCCAAGCCGTAGAACAACGAGGAGGACCAAGCGCGAAAGGAATGAGGGATGAAAATCAGAGTGCAATGGTACGACGCGACTGGCCGGCGGGCCGGGTGGGAGATAGCGACGCTCGACGAGATCCGCTCGCGACTGGCCGGCGGCAAGGCGGTGGAGATAGACTCCCGCCGGCCGGGGCAATGGATTTTCCGTTTAGCAACCGGAGAGGTAGCGCGTTGTTATGCGCGGTAAAACCAAAGGAAACCAATGAACTACATGATTGGAATCGACGGATCGAAATTTCCGGTTTATCCACGACGAGCATGGACGGGGGGCAACGGAAACTATCATGGTTGCGCACACCAAGACTTTAAGTGGCTTCGGCGTTTGTTCTTCCGCGAGCAGGTTCGGGAGTGCGGGCGGTTGGATTTGTGGGCTTGTGCGGGAACAAGCGCGCTTGAACGCGCGCGGATATTTTGGAATCGAGCATCATTGGACGCATTTGCAACGCTCGATCTGAACTGATCTGAACTGAAACATCGATAAACCAACAAAAAGGGAAAGAGCGGCGGCGCGGTGGCTGTCGTGGTGGAGCGACACATCTCCGAGCGGCCGGGACTTGATGATTACCACACGCTTGCGGCGCTAGGCGACCAGGCAGCACTCAGGCTGTGGGGTGCGAAAAACTAGCGCTCGAGCGCGAAAGGAAAACGATGAAAACACTACAAGAGATTATTGACGGAGCACTTACAAAGTCAGACAGCGACCAAACCACACTTGAAATACGGAATGAACCGGATCGGGTAACGAAAGAACTAAAAATGAACGCGACACTGAAAGCCTCTGGAAAGCAAATTGAACTCTACACCGATGACACTCTCACGCTCGCCTTTCCGGCCTGCGAAGAAATGGGGAGCGAATGCGAACTCGCAGAATCAAGCCCCGCACTTCTGCGTCACGCGCTCACCGAAGAGAGCCTCCGCGACATCGCTGAAAACTCGACGGATTCCTCGGAGCGGTCGAAAGCTGAAAAGGCTCTCGAATGCACGCCGACCGACTGGGAAAAAGAAAATCACTGCAACCAGACCCAGCGGGCATTCGCGGTCTATACCGACCCATCTTTTTAACCCCATGAACTGTCCGCACTGCGGAAAAGAGATCAATGTCGGGACGCTTCTCGGGAGCGTCTCGTCCCCCGCGAAAACGCGGGCCGTGCGCGAGAATGCAAAACTCGGTGGATGGCCAAAAGGGCGGAAGCGCAAGAAAGCACGGAAGGCTAGGATGCAGAACATGTAATATACAGAATACGCTCCAGAAAAGGGAAACCCCAATAAGGTTTCCCGAAGAAAGGAAAAAAATGCAAACATGGAAAAAACAGTTTGAACGCGCAAAAACCGTCGAGGGTAAGCGCAGTGTCGTAGAGCGGCACATCAAAGCCCTGGCCGAATGGGAAGGGCGATTGCCGGATTATCAACTCGCTACCCTCAGCGACGATCGACGCGCTGAAATGGAGTCGCTGTATGCGACATACGACGCCCGAGACCGCGACGAGGAGGATCAGCAGCGAGCGGCACAGAACGCAGAAAAAAAGGCCGCTCCGTTTGGCCGGTGCATATTCAGCGGCGTGCCGCTCCCCGATCCCGGATCGTTGACGTACGAGCAGGCCGAGAGCCGGTTCGGATTCGCTCCGTGTCAAGTCCGGTACGGCACGTGGCCGAATGGAATGCGCGTCGAATGACTAATTTCCCGGCCCCGGGCCGGGACAGAAAGGAAAAATGAAAATGAAATTCACGGTGACGACGGATGCGGTGATGGCCCAAGTGGAGGCATGCGGCGACGATCTCGCGGCCCAGCAATTCGCTCGCTCGGAGCGAATTTACCAGGAATACGACATCAAGACAGCGGCCGATCTGGCCGAAGTGGCAGAAAAACTCGGGGGATGGGCGAAAGTGAGGCAGGCATGACCAAGAGCCGCGAAATCGCGATTTGGTTGCGGTGGGCATTTCGGCGCGGGGACTGGTATTGGGTAGGGGTGTTTTCGGCAAAGCGGATGTCTTTGCGTTGGGCGGGCGAGTTCAGCCTGGCCGAATACATGGCTGGCTGGAGGGCCGCATGACCCTCGCATCCTACATCGTCGCGTTGTGCATCGGCGCCGCCGGCGGCTGGCTGGTGCGATCCTTGTTCATTCCTGAACCACCACTGATCGTGCAATGTGCATGGTGCGGGAAGATCCAGGACTGGGGCGGGGCGCAGGTATCGCACGGCATTTGCCGGGCGTGCGCAGAGGCGGTGGACATGCACCCGGGGGATTTAAATAGGATTTGACAAATGAACCGAGTTCAACGATGTTTTAAATCGTTCAGGCCCGTGGTGGGCAAACGATCATCGTGAACGCAAGTTTGATTCTCGACAGCGATTCGCAACGGCCTTGTGCAAGTTGCGACTCCGAACGTTTGACGGAGCACCACTCCTGGCGAGCATCGTACCCGGCTGGTCTAAATCACCAGCCGGGGATCTCTTTGCCCGTCTTTCCCGTGATTCGGATTCAGTCCGAGCGGTGGCTTGTACCCACGCGCCCCGGCGTGATGCCCTTGTTGGCACGGGATTGCAGAAAGCGAGTTGCGACAGAAAGCCGGAAAACCGTGGCACGGCCCGGCGACTTCGAGCAAGGGATATTCACCTTGCCAAAATCACAATCCGTTGTCGGTTCAACCCGGCATGGCTACAGCGGGAGGATGGAAAGACTCCATTGCGTCACAAGACGGTGCGAAGGGCGATTGACTGCTGTAAAACGCGAAAACTGGCTGTTCCCGGCCTGGAGGGAAGCGTCATCAAGCCAAAAGACGTGTCCGCAAGAACGCCGCAGACTGCAAATCGGTTCGTGAAGGTCGGTGCTAGCGGGAGTCACGAAAGCCCGCAACGCGATGACACAAGCCGGGTGATACGAACAAAAACCTGCCCATCATGGACAGTGGCCGCGTGCTGTCGGCGTCATCAACTCTAAGAAGACAACAGAACACCCATGAAAAAATTCATCATCACGGAAAGAAGCGCGGAAGGGATTCTGCGGATGCGGTCGATCAAGCGGTTGCTGAAGCGTGCGCGGATTATCTTCGCGACGTTGCAGGACTGGAAGATCGAAGTGCCGGACGTTGGGGCCACGGCGGCGTTGCTGGCCCGGCATGGCCTCGACGGCGGGGCAGATTACCGAATCGAAAGGGAACCATAATGAGACCGGAAAATAAGCGAATGCAGGATTTCTTGGCGTCGAATGGCATCGACGCACGCGCGAAATACTTGGCGACTGGAAGCCTGAAGCGAACCTGGCGGCTTTACAATTCGGAAACCAAATGGACACAGCAACTTGCCGATAAACTGAACGCGCTGGGATTCAGTGATTTCGACGGTAAAAAACTGGGGGAATTTTCGGGCAACGGCGGCATGTTCTCGGTATTTGTCCGGGGACATGGGGAATTCCTATGATCAACACGGTTGAAACCTATCGCGTGGCCGGCAAACGCGCAGGTCAAGCCCGACGACGCGGGGATGAACCGCTGGCCGTTGAACTCGGGATCTGGTTGGAACGCGCATTAGAGCTCGAGGCCAACCTAGAAAAATACGCTTGCCGGCAAGCGTACAACCAAGGATATTCGATTTGCTCTCCGCCGTTTGTCCCGGCCAACGGAACCGGGACACGGGTTTAGTCGCATTTACCCGCCTTTGGCGGCGGGGAGCATTTTCGCCATTGACACCCAACTAGGCAAAAGTTGCCTAGGGTTTAAACGCTCTGGATTGGCCTGAGACGGGTCAAGTCGGTGGGGGGGCCTATGTACGGTTTTTGGGTTTGGATGCTCCACCGATTGGCTGGCGCACGCAGTCGGCATCCTGGGGGCATCCTGTCCTGGACTCATAACGGAAGCAGCTTCTGTCCGGTGGCGGCGGTGTGGAGATCGAGGAAGCTCAGCAGTGTCCACTGGCGGGAGTGCTTTCTGTGCAGCCAAACCCCATCCTTGCGCATCTCGACGCGCCACGGCTCGCCGTCGATCTCGACTTTCACCCGGCCATGGATTTTTCGGATTCGTTTCATAAAGATTCTCAGGTTTTTGCCTTCCACCGTTCCCGGCGCCATCTCGGCTCCGAACGCAGGTGCAGCATGGCCAGCCGGATCAGTAAGCGCGCGACCGGGCGGATGACGCGGACCCAGAGTCGCTGCCCTGCGCCGCGGAGGCCGAGCAACCAAACGTATTCCTGCTCGGCCTGCTGCTGGAGGAGCAAACCGAAATAATCCGATTCATCTCTACAAAGCCAATCCACCAAAATCCTTTCGTTCATTCCTTCTCTTTCGTCTCGGCCTGCGGTTGCGCGTCGCCGGTGGCCTCGCGCACTAGGCACATCTCGTTTAGCGCGTGCTCGCCGCCGCAGAGCGGGCAGGGCGAACGGTGGTTCTCTGCGGTTCGCAACTGCATCCCCCTTTTCACCGCGAGATTCAAATGCTTAGCAATGAATTCTGAAAATTGCACCATGTCCTGCGACCGGGGCCCACCAGCGAGGATTTGGGCGACTTCATAAGGTTTATACAAGTCAGTTTTCATGGTTTCCATTTCAGTTCAAACTGCATTTTCACCGTGTTGATCAGGCGCTGCTTCAATCCAAGCAAGCGACACCTTTCCCGGTATGTCCGCTGGTAAAGCGTACGCTTGAATCGCTTGACATCAAGGTCGGTCATGCCCATGCCTTCCGATTGTCCCTGCACATTCGATTGATCGATGCCGGGCGCGCCCACCACTTTTGAAATCGACTCCATGTGTAATCCGTTTCACCCTTTTCGTTTCGGTATAGCATCGCCATCGGCAAAAAGCCGTTGGAGTAGGCCGAACGAAGTCGCTGTTCTGCCGCTTCAAGCGAATCTGTCGGCCAACCCACCAGGCAATAGCACCGCATCCGATGGGACACGTTGCCGGACTTCGTTAGGCTCAGACCAGCATCGCGCAGCATCTTACCAGCGGTAATAAGTGGTTCTAATTCCGTAGCGTCGTCGTAGGCGAACCAGACCTGATGCAGGCGGATTGTGGTCAACAATTCGACGTGCCATGACTTCAACCGCTTTGCCTCCCATCCGCCCGAAAATTCCACCGGCTCGGTCTGTTTCCTAAGCATGGCAAACACAGATCGGATATGATCCTCGCTCGTCGCCAGCAGATTGTCGTCAAGCACGTTGTGACCCGGCATGATCGGCAATTCGCGGACCTCGTTACCTTCCCGTTTCCAGACCGAACAGAACCAACAACGATTGGGACATCCTCGACTAGTAACGGTGTAACCATGCGCGACATACATTCCAGGAATAAAACACTCGCCGCGTGAATTAAATGCTGGGCCACCCATTTTGACCGGGGCCACTGATTGCCACTGGCGGGCAAGACGTTCCGATTTCGGAAGGTCCCAGGAGAACAGGACGGATATGTGAACTTCATCGGCTTGATCGAAAAATTCTGGCTCCCGATCAATCGCAGTACATTCATCTCTTGGGGTTGCCCGAGTTTTAGTCGGAAATACTCTAATAATGCGCCGATTGCCAGTCAGGATTTGAGCCGGGATGGTCATAGTCATTCCGGCGAGTAGATCAACCGGCCATCTGGCATCCGAATGAAATTGCCCTCGCGTTTTGCTTTCTTCATTTCCGCAAACCTTTTCCGATTCTCCCGGAATTCCGCCGAGTAATAGCCCTGGGCCGCATAGCGGACGATCTTTGCGTCGGTCAAGAGCTTGCCCCGGATGGCGTCCGGCCAGCGGTGCGCAAACTTAGCGCGTGGGTCCATCGTGATCATGGGTCAGCACTCACAGGGCGGGCGGCAGTATGTTCGCTATGTCGCTTGGGCTCAATCCAGCGGCATCGCATCCCCCTCTTTAAAGCGCACGCTTCACAGAGACAGATTGCCGCAAGCTTCTCAAGCCAAGCCTGGGGACACGTCGGGTCAAATTCGAGCGTCATCGGGCGACGGCAGACTGAGCATGGGTATTCAGTGGTCATTGCGTTGCGAAGTCGGGCACGTCCGACAAGTCAATGATGGTTGAGTTGCGGAACAAACGGCTGTTGACCCTGTTATCGTAGGACTTTGGCCATTCACTTGCGGGGAGGTTGGTGGTTACCAACGTCCACTTAAATTCTCGACGGGATAGGATCTGGCAGAGCTTGTCCACGCCCAGGCGCGTCGGATCGTATTCCCCGCCCAACTCGTCGATAATAAGCACTGGATATTCGATCATCTCCTGCGTCAGATCCCATTCCCCTCCCTTCAGTCGGTCCAGGAAGACCGGCCACTTGCACAGGAAACACTGGACGAAGGTCACGAAATCTGGCCTGGGCACAATGGTAAGGCTCGGTCCGACAACCTGAATCCATCGCAAGATCCGTTTGGCACAATGGGTTTTGCCGGTTCCGTTTCTGCCGGTGAGGACGATAAGTCGTCCGCGGTTCGGGTTGTCCCAAATTTCACGGCACCACCGCGTCAACTCCTCCTCCATTTCCTTCAGTTGCGGGTGGTATATCGTCAGCCCAAGGCCGTTCTCGGGCCATGCGGGCGGCCTCTTGCTTGCGCATTTGGATGGCAAACATTTCCTCTGGACTGTGGAGAGGCTTGCAAGTGTTATCGACGCGGGGATTACTTCTCCCACGGTCCTCACTGATGATTGGTTGGTCTCGGTTTGCATAATATCCGTCAAACTTTTGTTTTCCGAAAAGCGTTTCTGGCCGTAGGAAATCGGCCATGCTGGTTCCTTTCCACTTCTGGCACTGACGTTCGATCATTTTTCTAATTCCAGGCAGGTCAACCCCATCCTCGGCGAGCCGTGCTGAAATGATGGTCAGGTTGGCGTCAGTTTCCCTGAAACGTTTCCCGGAGGTCTCGTTTAGAATCCACAAGGCGGAGCGGCAATCTGGGTGGTAATGGTTCTGTCGAACCTTCTTTTCCTTCACGCCGTCGGGTTTACCCGACAGTACTGGTTCTTTACCTTCTTGATCTTCTTCTTCTTCTTCAGATGTTGTTAGTTGTTTGTTAGTTGTTTGTTGATTGAATGTTGATTGAATGTTGATGGGCGTGTTGTTTTGTGTGTTGATTTCAGAATCTAAATTTTGGTAAAGATCGTAATTACAGATAGTTACGATGGTATATTTGTTTGTTGGTTCGAGTGTTATTTCGTGTGTTGATTTTAAGCGAGTGAGGCATGTGCGCAGGGTCTGCACTGAGATATGTGTGATTTTATTGAGTTTTCTGAGTCCGACCACACATTGTCCCCTTTCGATAGTCCTTCCCATCCATTGACTTGGACGAAAATTTGCCACCAATAAAAGATGAATAAAAAGACTCACCATATCCGAGTCGGAATACCAACCCCACTCGATGAACTTGCGATGGAGTTTGATGTATCCATTCATGAAAGAAAAGGCGCCCAGAACCTCGGAGTGAACCGGGAACGCGCCGTGGGCGTAGATCCCACGGAAACCCCACCGAGGGTTTCTAGGCGCCAAATGGTTTTTGAACGCGTATTCATGCTGCGAGGTTCAGTCGCAGATCAACTCTGCCCTATCGCCGCCGGCGTGTCAACTGGGTTTTTCATAGTTGGTTTTTCATTCTGGGAACTCGCAGATTATCTGGCCGTCGAGTCCTAGGCACATGCCGGGACGCGGACCCGCTGATTGTTTGAACCAGAACGGTACGCCGGCGGCGCGGCACTGGTCCCTGAGTGCCCGGGCCCAGTCGATGTCCATCGGCCGATAGCCGGGGCCGGACTCTCCACCCGCAACGAACCAGCCAATTTTCTTCAGCCACTCGTCGCGCAATCGGATGGGACCAAGTAGAGGTTCGACGCTCAGGAATCGTTTGGCGGCCGGGATGGCCAGCAGGTGCGGAATGTCCTTATCGGCGTCCTCCTGCGTCGAAATGGAAGTCCCGGGCCAGATGTTGGGAGGTGGATTTTCTTTAACCCAATGCTCAGTCAATAATCCAAGTTCACAACCCAGCGGCCAGCCCGTCCAAATGTCAGAGATACGTTGTTTCCAATTCTCACACCGTTTGCTCGGGATCAGGAAGAGCAGGTCGGGACACCTGCGGATCACGTCGAGCGCGTCGGCCAGCCACTCGATTGGCACCTGATCATCCCAGAAATCGCCCAGGCTCTCTACGAAGACGCGACGGCGGCGAGGTTCTTGATAGTCACCGCAGAAGTCACAATACCAGGCCCGCTCTGGTGTCCCAAGGTCATCGGTGTAATTACCGTTGCGGGTTCGATAGAGAATGTCAGGATTTGAAGTCCCGCAACCGTCGCAAATCCACGGCTTTTTCTGCCACCGCAGCGGCGCGTAAAACGTCGCGTCTTTGGCCCGGACGCGCTTGGAGAAGTCGCCGCCGAAACGGTTGACTTGGCGGCGCGCCCAGCAATTCTTGCATCCTTCACCGACGGGGGAGCAACCGCGAAACGGGCTCCACGCCGAGTCAGCGAAGGGTATGTTGGTTTTCTCACTCATGTTTTCTTTGGGGTTTGCGGCCATGTGAACGAACATGTCCGCATTGGAGTTTCAATGATTTTTCCTTTACACCTATGCTGGCCCTCGTGGCCACGAGGCTCACTGCAAATATGGTAATCGTAAAAGCAGCGACAGAGTTTAGGCCGGGGTCGCGAATGATGATCGACCTGCGGCCGGCCGCAGTAGGTGCAGATTGGTTCGGTTTTTTCGCTCATAAATTGTTGCCGCCAGTAATGTCAATCGGGGATGGCGATATCTGCCTTTCGGTTTCGCATCAATGGCTTATTTCCGTCCCTGCCCGGTCCTTCGGGCGACTCTGCGCGTTCGCCTTCTGGCGGCAACGTGGCTCGCGTTTCGTCTCTGTTCGACAAATCATTTTTCCCTCACAGTTAGAATCACCGCGGCAGTCAATAGCGCGGTAATGGTTCCGGCGCACAGAAATAGCGCCGCGAAGTCCTGAGCCAGTTTCCCAAAGCAGCCACCCAATACCATCGCGGCTTCAATCAGCAGCAGCGCGGCACCAACGCAGTAAATCGCTTTCATGACGCCCAAATCTCCAGGAAGTGCGCCTGATCGCAAATGGTTTGAAGCGACCTCTGTTTCATCAGGACTAGCGGCTCATCCTTTAGCTTGCTCGCTCTGGCCCAACGGCGTAGATATTTTTGGACATCCTCGCCATCGGCGCAATAGAGCTGGCCATTTTTCAGGCGCAACTTGTCGGGGAGTGGATCCCCGTCCGTTAAATTACAGAATCCGTTTTTCATGGTTTGGTTTTGTCTCTCAGTTTCCGAATTATCTGAATCCCCTCGACGATGGAATGAACTTCCCACACTAGCGCCCCTGCGGCCCTGAGTTCATTCTGACATTTTATCTGGTGCGGTTCGCTCGTCTGCCCCGGTCGTTTGCACTCAAAGAAAAGTGACGGCTGTTTTATCATCAAAAAGTTGATATCAGGCCACCCGGGAGTGCCGGTCCATTTCTTGTCCATTCGGTGGACGTTGTGTGGAATGTCATTCAGTCGCAAGTATCGAGCAATCTCGCTCTGAAGTTCCCTCTCCAGTTTCAGTCCAGCCTTTTCTTCCGCCTCTGCGGCAGTCTGGCCGAGGTCCATCTCTCGCCGCTCAGGCGCGTCGATGCACCTCAGAAACTCGTCTCGGAATGGTGGTTTAAGGCCCATGAGTATTGTGCTATCCAGAGGATTTTCTGCATATTACATGTTGGGACTCATCGCAGTACCTCCGGGGTGAAGCATTTTGTGCATCGGAAGCGTTTACTTTTCACGGAGTACCAGTGAGAAGCGCAAGACGCGCGTCGGCACAGTTCACACACTGGCACCGCGCCGACGCCGAATCGATTCGAGAGCATCGGCGATGTCTTCACCCATTCTTCGTCGAAGAGCGTTTTCATGTTTTCCCGTCCCAACCAGGCGCTGCACGCAATGAGTGCCGCGCCATGCTCGTAGGCGATTCGGATGCTGTTGTGGCGGCCCTCATGCGTGAGCTTGTTCGTTCTGCGTCAGTAGCATGTGAGTAGCTCCACGTCAGGATTGTCGCGCCGGAATTGCCGCTTGGCGGCTTCCAGGGTGTACGCCTCGACCACCGTGCGCCATTGCTGTCCGCGTCGGTCCTCATACTCTGCCACCCACAGCCGCAGCACGTCCGGGGGCGCAGAACCAATCGCTGCACGCAATGACTGCCCCTCTGGGCGGTCTGGCAATTCTGGAATCTGGGATGGGGCAGTCATGGCTGAGCTTGGGCGTTCGGCGGCTCGCATTTGCACATTTGGTCAGCCACGAGGAGAGCGTGCTCGTGGACTTCCCATCCGTCGGCTTTACAGTCGGCGCAGCACCAGTGGCTTTTCTGGCCCTTGATTTGCACCCACACTCCACCCCAGCCGTGTTTCCGCCAGTTCTCCGGGCGAGGTTTGCCACAGAAGCAGCAGACGAATTGACGCCGCCTAACAAGCTCACTGGAGCGAACGCGGTTGGGCGTCTTGGGTTTTATCATAGAGACTTTGGTGATTCGAGCGTCGCAGTTCCGCGTCGCTCAGTTCGGACGTTCGGCTCTGGCTTGGGTTGAGGACAGCCGCGTATCTCGCGGTTGCCGCAGAGCCATTCCCGCTTGCCTTGTGAGTTGGTGCGCGTCCGGTAGCCGACGCCCTGCGTGAATACGCCGGGGTCTTCCCTCGGCCAGTAGCACGAGCGGCGCGGGCAGTCTTTGTCGCACACGTCTATGTCCTTCTTGAGTCTCTTGTCGCGTACTTTCATTTTCCCTCCATCGGAGCCGAACCAGTCGGTGCAGCGAATGACGCCGGGGCGTCAGGGTTGCAATCGGGAGTCTTGGGCGGCGTCATCGCTGACCTTATCGTTCGGCCTCGGTATAGAGTACGGCACCATGTATTCGCCGCCACAACAGCGCGGGGCTTTCTCGGGATCGGGTTTGCCACTCCACATGGCTCCGCTGATTATGAAGCATTTGGGGCATTGCCACCCACCGCCGTGCCTCACCTTTTCGTTGGCCAGGACTCGATGAATAGCCGACGCCCAGGAACCATGGCGTTTTGATAATCGCTCCATCGTCGGGCACCCCTCATCAAATTGTGCGGCGCGGGAGCGCAGATCCTTAGCGGCCGACAGGTGGTAGCGCATACAGTCCAACAACCGGATCGAGCTAACCGGCGGATCGCTGGTCAGTTTGGGCATCGTCGCGCCAGGGCCGCCACATCCGGGGCATGTGTTGCGTTTGCCTTTGATGCAGGCTATCGCCTGTCGAACCTCCTTTATCCAGTCAATGAGCCGGCAATAGTTGTCGTTTACGCCCGGCTCGCGCCCCTCGGAGCACCATGCCTCCATCACGACTTGGGCGCCCTCTGCCGCCTCCAGGCCGCTCGCCAGTAGGCCAAGAAGGTCAACCGAATTTTTTGGTTCAATGCTCATGGTATCAGATCGTCGTCTGGTTTATCGGACTCGGAATCCTCCGATTTTTTCCTCGGTTATACGCAGTCCCGGAACCACGCTATCTTTCGTCAGAATCGCGCGGCAGGCCGAGGCGTTGAGTTCGATCCGGCAGAGTTCGGGCCGGGCCGCATAGACCGCGTGAATGTCCAGAACTTCAAACCGTACCTCTTTGCGGACGGCGGAACCCTTGCTTCGCTGGACCTCCGGGAGTGGCGCGGTGACCGTGGTTCGGTAGGCCAACTCCTTTGCCTTTGCGGCCGCCTCGGTGGCTAGGGCAGCTTGCAGGTCCGCTTCCGTGGTCATGTTGGCCTCGGCTTTCGCCTGGGCCTCGGCGGCGGCGCGCGCGGCGTCCTCGGCGACCTGAATGGCTTTCTGGCGTTCGATCTCTTCCTTCCGGACACGTTCCTCTTCCTGATGACGGAACATGGCGACATGTCGGCCAACCCGTTCCATCTCGGACTTGACCGGCGCGATCAAGTCTTTGACCATCGTAGAAACCAAATCATTCAGGTCGCGAATGGGTTTCGTGTGCGCCAGACGGTCTGTCTCCGCCGACTTGCAAAACCGTTGGGCTGCTACTCCGACCGACGTGGCGACATTCAATTCCGCCGCGTTGGTCACAATTTGAACGCCAGCGAGTCCGAGAATGAGTGACTGCTGTTCCGCTTTAGACTCCTCCTTTATTTCAAATAACGGCATTGTGACCCTACTTCGGATCACGCCGGAACTGTTTTCAATTACTGCGGGTAAGGTTTCCATAATTTTCACTTGCTGAATGTCGTCTGCTCGTCAACGGGTGGCTCCATCCCGTCCGGATCGATGTCCACCAGTTCGAGAGTCCCAGGTTTTTTCCCCGGCTTGACCGTGACCGTGCAGGTTTCATCCCGCCCGGCTAGACCCTGAGCTATTTGACCGAGGGTTGAACTGAAAGTTCCAGCCTCAGTATCGTCCTGGAATTTGACGAAATAGGCGGTCCACGGCCCTTTCACTGACTTGCCGGTCGCGGTGCGCACTTCCTTCACTTTGACTCCGGCCACCGTCTGCCCTTCTGCGGGCACTGGCGGAGCCTGTTTGCGTTCTGGCGGTTTAGGTTGATCCACCGGCGCGTCAGCGGGAGGCGTTCCGATTGTCCCATTAGCGTTCATGTCCTCGATGTCTTGAGTGAAGATGTCACTCGCTGCCGTCGTCGTCAGCACCGCGTCAACGTGTGCCCGTTTTTTGGCCATCTTCAGGACCGTGTTATGGCACACCAATCCCTCGGCAATGTAGGTATGACAAGAAGTACCGAGTAGCACGATCTCGCCTTCTCCGATAACCTCCACTGAAACAATACGCACTGGATGGCCCGTACCAGATCCGCGGCCTTCCACTCGTCGTTGTGTCTGTCCAATATAGGTCAGCCATCGCTCAAGCAATCGAGGGGGTCGAATGCTTCCGAGTAGTCGAAGCTGCTCAGTAAATCCGCCTAAAACACGTAAAGAGTAGGCCTGCTTTTTCGAAAGAGTTTGCTCAAGTTCATCCTCAGTTTTGCATGCATTGACTCCGAGTTTGTACCCACGCTCAGTCAATCCAGACTGTAACAGTGCAAGAACGGTATTAGACTGCTGTGCAAACATGACATACAACTGTGTCATGCCGAGGCTTCCGTCAGCGTCGAGTAGGCCTGCGATGTAGCCAGCCTCCTTTGATCTGTCTTCGTCCCAGGGGGTACAGACACTCATTACCGTCCACGCGCGGGGACGACCCTTTCGCTCAGCGATCTCCTTATGGATGTCCTGTGTAGCTACCCATTCGGTTCCTTTCAAGCCGACCTTCTTGACAAGCCACTGGTGCTCTCCGTTGCACCGAACAATCCTACCGTCTTCAAATGTTATTTCGTAAAGAGGATCTAGTTTGTACCCATGCACAATTGCCTCTCCGACTACAAAGTGACGGGCGTATTCGGTCGTCAGGTTTTCCTCAACTCCAATGAGCATATCCCCAGACTCGATCTCTCCTGCTGGGACCCACCGCAAATCGAGAGTCAGCACCTTTGTATCTGGGGTAACGCAGTTGTAGTAGTCCGCCGGGTTGTCGTGCTCTACGCGGCCCATGTTCTGGTTTTCAATGGTGGGATCTCCGTCGAGGAACTTTGCACCGCAACCGCCGACCTTGGCAAAGCACAGCCAGCCACCGCCGTACTCCTTTTTTCCCTTGATAATGCAGGCTTTCCTGCATGTCGGGCAGGTTTGCTCGGCTTTGCGATACCGATACTTCGTCTCCATCGTAGAGCATGATCCCAGCCCGCTGCCCATTACGATGCTGGAGCGGGTTGACCGCAGGTTGCAGATTACCTGGTACTCGCGATGCTCCCCTGGGCAGGCCCGCTCGGTCACAGTGTACTCCGGGGCCAGCCGGAACATGAAGCTGAGCTTTTCGGCTCCCGGTTTTAGCAGTGTGGGCTTTTCCCCACAGCCAGGAATCTTACCGAAATGCTCACCCTCCTTCATGCACTGCCGTATCGCGGACTGGATAAGGGTTATCTGTGATACCAAGTCAGTTACGGACATGGCATCGTTTTGCGTTGCCGGCACAGCCGCAGACGTTTGAATCACCGATCTATTTTCGTTTTCCATATTAAGGTGTGGTTGGTTCGTTCATTGGATTTGTCCTTGCAAATCTCTGATTTCCGCTTTCAATTCGCCAATCTCGCGCAGTGCATCCATGAGACCATCCTCGAATTGATCGCTTCTCTTGTTCGCATCGCAAGCCGGGCAATGTTTTGCCTCGTAGCAAACTTCGTCGTGTCCATCAGAGCACAGTTTCATGGTTCGCTCGGTTCGGTTGTGGCCTTCATGTCTGCGGCCTCGGTGGCGGCAAATCGCGAGTCGGATTGGTCCGCACACTGTTCAAGCCGGACATCGCAAGCCGGTATGGGCTTGGCCTTCTTCGCCGCCTTAGCGCCTGACTTCTTCACCCGGCGCCGACGCCGCCCATCGGTGACGAGGATGTCCAACACTGCGGCGGCGTGGGCGACGAGGTATTCCGCCGTTTGAAAGGAAAACACATCAGCCTGCTGGGAGTAATTCTCCGTACAAGGAATATCGCTTGGGGTCTGTTTCCCGAGCAACACTAAAAGGTCATGCACCTGCGCTTCCTCGCGCGTGTCGTATTCTAGGCCATCGCTGGCCTTCCACCTGGTGGGTTTGAATTTTGTTATCATGGTTTTCTTTTATTCCGCTCGCTCCTTGTGCGCTTCGAGAACCGCATCGGCGGCAGCCTCGAATCCTTTGGCGAGGTCTTTGAGGTTTTCCTTAGCCCACTTGCGGAACCGCTCGACGGCGGTCTTGACCGCATCCGGCCTGGCCTTGAAACACTTTTGCTCGGAGTCAAGTCGCTCCGTCAATTCGAGCTTCCCAATTTTCACGCGCAATGCGCTGAACCATTTGGCCCCGAACTTGCCGACGATGAGCAAGCCCTGGTCGCCTGCCGCCGGCGTGAATAACTGGATCTCCTCCCGGCTGTCGAACTTGCTCTCGGCCTGGAGGAGTTCGCCAACGAAGTCGCCCGGTGTCATGTCCTCGGTCAGTTGTATGACCGCTTTCTTCGGGTCGGCCTCGAAGTCCGCTTGCAGGTAGAAATCCTTTTTGCGGTCGGGGACGCGGAATAGCACGACGCACTTTTCCGCCCGAATCTCGAAGCCGTTCGCCCGGGTCGTGCATAGGCTGTCAATTTGCGCCTCGGCGAATGTGATTTTTGCTTTGAAGTCGGCCTTAACGCTGTCAAGGTCCGCTTCGATTCCCCGAAGAGCGGAGATTGCTCGGGCAAGGTCGCCCCCGATTACGTCACGCTCTTCAAGCGTGAACGTGTGTTTGAGAGACCGCGTTTCCACGGTCAGATTTGGTGTTGGTTTTTCGTTCATGTGTTTTCCTTTTCGATCAGGTCGGTTTTTCGGTTGATTTTTGGCATGTTTTCCCTTTCAAAGAATCACGCGTTCCCCGTTCTTTTTGTAGATTCTGCCAATCCATTGGTTCTTCTTGGAGTTCGTTTTGGCCTTGCGTTGTGTTTTGTGCCTCTCAGTCACAAACCGCTGAGTGGCGTAATAGTTGACATCTTTACTAGATCGCCGAAGTTTCTTTCCACCTTTTTGGTTCATTCATCCTTTCAAGAGTCAGCCCAAGCCGGATCCCACTCAGTGGGACGGCGCCGGGATATGCGAATGGCCAGAACTTGCATCTTGCGGTTGTCCCGTGGCTGAAGATTGCGTTGGGACGGGGTTTTTTATCGGGTTTCCCCCATCCCTCAGTTGGGCACAGTCGCCGGTTACCCGGACGTTCCCCGGCCCATGGTTTATATTTTTGAGTTCCGCCGTCTCCGACTGCCCAACCCAGGGCTTGCCCCATCCCGGAGGGAAGATTAGACCCATCGGAATTTGACCGCGCCTTCGCTCGTTCAGCGCCAGCGCGGCCAAGAGAAAGATTGCCGCAATCAGGAGCAGTGTGCCAACGACGCCGAAAATTAAAGCGTGGTCGAAAATGAAGGTCATATTATTTCTCCGTGGTTTCTTTTAGTTTTTTTGCCACGCGTTCGGCTAGACGTTTTGTGTTACCTATCCAGATGCGAACAGCAGATTCCACGCCACCAGCCATGGACATCCCACGGATAGAGACAGCGGTACGTAATTGCTGGTGAAGATTATCGGGGATCTGAACTGTTTTCATTCCACTGTAAAATCACACAATTACAGAAACCGTGCAAGAATTATTTTCAATTTTCCACCCGAATTAACGCAACCTGTTGATGTTGCAGGAAATTGATTTGGTATTTGACAACGCCGCATAAACGATATAGTCTGAATTCAATGAGCACTCGAATAAACCCGGAATTTATGCGGAATTGGAAACATGCCGAACTTTCCGCGATGGCCAAGGCTGATCAAATCACTGCCGAAGTTTTCAAACAAAAACTCACCGAGAACCGAGATTTATACATTGGAGGAATGGCCGTTGCCTTCATGGACGCCACGGGATTGACCATTGACCAGGTGAAATTGGTGGTAAAACAACGGCCGCCATTCGTAACCGAATATTGGTTTGAAAAGAAAGAAGGCCCAGCAACACCATCTTTACCGGGATGAAAACCAACACTAAGAGAAACATATTGTTAGAAGAAAAAATGACTCGCAAATGGCTTCAGCATTGGATAAAGAAACTGTTCACACCAATTAGAAAGAAGGTGATTCAAATGCCAAAGAAAGTTGAAAACAAACTGAAACGCCAGGCCAAAAAGAAAGGTCTGAAAGGTAAACGGGCCAATGCCTACGTTTACGGCACCATGCAAAAACTCGGCCTATTGAACAAGTAATCTTCTCTCCCTCCCAGGCGCAACAAGGGGGTGGGCTCACTGCCAAATGCTTATTCAGTGCCGGGAGGGGGATTTCTATTTTAACGTGCTTTGTAATCTTGTGTCTCGTGCATTCCTGTCATGCCAATGGAAACGGCGGCGGCACCTTCCATCAATGCGGCGGCGTCAGGTTTAGATAATCCGTTTTCTTGCATTGTTTCATAAATAATTCGGGTGCCGGAAGCCAGCGGTATGGGTCCGTGTGAGAGGATGAATTCACCCCAGGTATAAGGTTCCTGGTCCTTGAATTTGGATGGTTCTTCAGAGAAAGGGAGAGCCCTACCTTGGAAATCTTGTTGCGTAGCGGCATCAACGACAAGTCCAAGTGATGGGTTGAATTTTCCCCGCACATATTTTCCAAGGTCTTTGACGGCGGCTTCAAAACGGTTACCTTTAAGAAATGTCTCCTTTTTCGTGCGGGATTTAATCAAGTCTCCATAGACAATCTGCCCGATTAAACGGATAGGATCAAGCAGACCACCATCGGCAGTAACTATTTTCCCGTAAACTTTGAATTTGAGCCAATCACTTTCACTCGGATCAAAAAAGTTGACTTTCTGGTTGCTGCCGGTGGCCGATAGCAGTCCTTGGTTTACGGCCAATGCACTTGTATAGATTGCGGCGAATTCAACAGCGTGTTTGAGTTTTATGGTGGCTATAGTGCGTTCTGCGGGAGTGGCTCTATTCCCAGGAGCGAAAGTGGCGACGGTTTTTATCGGGTCAAGAACTACTCTTGACCAGCGTGATGCATAGAGTTTTGGGGCAAAGAAAATGGCATGGGCGGCAGTGGTAATTTTCACGGAATCCACTTGCCCAAACAATGTCGAAGTGCCAGTAGCTTTATTATTTAGTTCGGCGATGAAATGACGAGCAGCTTGCGCTTGTTCGGGATCGGCTTTTATCTCGGGACTTACCTTTTCCCATTGCGCCTTGCACAATTCAAGACGAGTCAGTTTTAGGGAATCGAAACCGCGCTGTCCCCCCGCCGCCCACTTTCCCAACCATTTTGCATATTGGGCATAATCCTCATAAATTCCTGTGGGATCTATTTTAGCCCCTGCTCTGCGCCAAGTATGAAAATCAGGATCTGTTATCATTCGGTGGATCAATTGTTCGTGGTACGCAGGCTTTAGCCACATAGGGAACTGCCGTAGGAAGTTAGTCCACCAGATTTTGGCGGTACTCGCTCGCCAGAACAACCCGCCGGCATGGGTAAACATTCCTACAGTTCCGTGCCCCATGACAGCGATGGAACGGAGCGAGTTGTAGGAACCAGTGATAAAACGGTCCACGAACTTCTTGGCTGGGGATCGTTGTTCCAATTCGGCGGCACGTTTTCCGCGTTCGAGACGGTTCTTGAGTTCCTCGAGTTGGGTCATGAGCCGACCACCTTCAGGGTCAAGCGGAACGGGCACTTTACGTTTCGCGGGAGCAAAGTCACCACGGGCCAAACGGTCACTTAGATCCGCTATTTTCCTTGTAAGCGCCGCCTTCCTGGATGCTAATGCGATTTCAACCGCACTCTTCTTAGGCTTGGCCGCATTGCGCATTTGCTGGAGAATCTTCTGCATCTCTGCGTTCTCGGCTCGCTGCCGACCAAGTTCTGGAGTGCTCACTTTCGGAGTCCCGGCCTTTTTCGATGCAATGTCGCCCTCATTGATTCGGCGTTGCAGTTCGTCACCATGTGCCTTTGCAGCAGCTTCAGCCTTGGCCATCTCGACTGGAGATCCCTCCTTTGCCTTCCGGAAGGCATCACGGGCGGCGTCACGCTTTACTTTGAGCGCCTTCAATGCGGGCGTCTCGGCTTTTTCTTGCGAGGGTGGAGTCTCGAATTCTCCATCTTTTAGTCGTCTCTCATATTCCGACGTGGACTTCTTAATCTTGTCAGCCTGCAACTTTTCCTGGTAGTTGGCATCGAGATCCTTTAAATGTTGGACTTCATCCCGAATCGCCTCATTTTGCGCCTTTATGGCTTCAAGTTCTGCACTGGTTACTTTCCTCCCGGGAGCTTTCTTACGATCAAAGATTCCTCTTCTCGCATTGACCAATCGCTCGGCCCATTCCTTCTGTTGCTTTTCGGCGGCAGCCAGGGCCATCTTCAACTGTTGTTCAGGTGTTACTGTGGGGTTTTTGGGGAACATCGCTTCGTGTTCCTCTTTTACCTTTTCGTATTCATCTTTTAGTACTTCTAGTGCAGGATCAGTTGGAGATGGTGTCTTGGTTTTGACGAATTTTTCTTTGGCTGCTATTTCGGCCCGTAGATCAGAAAGTCTGTGTTCGTAATAAGTTTTGCGGGCCTTCAATGCGGACGCAAGTTGTTGTTGTGGGTCCGTTACCACCACCCCAAAACGTCGTTTTAATTCATTGAGTTTCTGCTGTTCTCTGCGAGCGGCATCGCTGAACGGGTCTGGCTGAAAACCGGTCCTGGGCAGAGGTTCTTTTGCTTCCACATCCATTTGATGACTAATGAGACGCGATTGGGTGCTGAGGTCGCGCACACCTTTAGCGACCTCTTCCTGATTAGCTCGCCAGAATTTGCCTTTACCGGAAAGAGCATCCATCGTTTCCTTGCGTGATATTTCGGGCAGGAACTCTTTGAGAACTCCCTGTAGTGCGTCGATCATCGGATGCACCTCGCGGATACCATCATTCCAGAATTGCTTGGCCAGTTGCTTGACCAATGGCGTCAGATCGGCCCACTTTCCGGCTACGGCACTGGTCTCTTCGCCTTCAATCTCTTTGGCCTTAATCTTGTCAATCTTGAAACCAATCTTTTCGACGATTTCACCACGGAGTTGTTCTGGACTCTGTTCGGTCTTGGTGACTTTCTTACGCAAAGGATCACGCATTTTTTCTGGTTGCCGGTCAACTTGGGCGTTGATAATTTTCTGCGCCTTGTCCCACGCGCCTTGCAGGTAAGGGCGGACTCCCTCGCCAATCTCCTTGGCCATCTTGTCAGTCCACTTGGCGAAGTCCAGTCCCATGCGCCCAATATCGGCGCGGGCGATCTTGGCGAGATTCAACAAATCCTCGGGAGTCGGTGATAGGAACTTACCGGCTAATGCCTTGCGTGCTACCTTGGCCTCTTTCTCCCATGAATCGACCCATTTTTCTGCGACCTTGAGAACGTAATCGCTGACGCCTTTGCTTTTTGCGACCTCGGCTTCGACTGCGCGTTTGGTTTCCTCCAAGACCCGCTGCACTTCCATGTCGGCAATCTGTTTTTCCTTTTCCATCATGTGTTTCTGGTAGGATTCATTCTTGGCCTTCAGTTCATCCACCGTCTTTTGAAGGTCAGAGATTTCTGAGGGGGTTGCTCGGCGACCTGCGGCAGACTCGAATTGCTGTGTTGCATCGGCCAGGGTCATTTCGTCGGTTACACCCATTTTCTGAGCCTGAAGAGTTCGACCTGCCTCACTTCCGGTGCCCCCACGTCCAACGGCGGATTCCTTCTCCCGGATCTTGTCAGCCCAATCCGCTTCAAGTGCGCGGGCTTCGTCAAGTTCGGCCTGTCTCAATTCCCTTTGTGCTGGGTCGGTAATGGTCTTTAAATCATCATGAGCGTAGGCGATCCGACGAAGGGCATTATTTTGCTCTGCTTTCCACTTGGCTTTTTGAAACACCATTCCAGCTTGCTCCCAGGATAACAACGGCCTTGGTTTGTCGGCAACATCACGGATCAGGTTTGGAATCCAGTCCGGGTTTCGGTTCATTTCCGCCATTGCTAACTTTTCATCTTGGTCCCAATCACGTGTCCTGGCTGGTGGCATCGGTGGCTCACCCATGGCGGCGCGGTCGGCATCAATCGCGGCGAACATATTGGATACCACCGTTTCGTTTTCTCCACCTTTAAACTCGCCAGGAACCGCAGCTCCCACACCAATGAGGTCAGGACCGGTTGCCACTGGCGCTAGATCATTCCACCGCAAAAGGGAGGATTCAGCTCCCACACCAATGAGGTCAGGACCGGTTGCCACTGGCGCTGCCGGTGGAGCTTCGGGAGGGACAGGTGCCACGACAGGAGGCGCCACGATGGCCACTGGCGCTACCTCTCCGGGCGCTGCCGGGCCGGGAGCGGGTTGGACGGTTGGAAGTGGCGGGGCAGGGGACGGAACGATTGCAGGCTGGACGGCTGGCACCGTTGGTTGTGTCCTTTGTGCTAAGTCCTGGTTTAAACGTTGAAGTCTTATTACATCAGCAACAGTTTTGTTGGGTTTGGCCTCTAACTCCTTTTGTATTGACCTTAAAATACTGTCTTGAATTTCAGGTATTGTAGGGGCAACCGGTGGCCCTGGCGTTGGGATAGGGGCGGCTGGTGGTTCGAGTATTTTAGGTGTTTCCCCTTGTACCTCGACGATTGGGGCAATGACACCCTGTTCGGAGGCGACTTTGGCGGTTAGCGGTGCCAACTGTTCAAGTGGGGTTTGGGGAACTTCGACAATTCCACCGCCCAATCCCTCACGAATCAGTCTTGGTTTTACGCCTTCGGGAAGTAGTGGGCCGGGTTTTAAAGCATGTGAGAAGGGTAACGCGGTAAACAGACCAGTTGCGGTCAAGTCCACGATGGCCTTGGATTGTTCGGCTGGCGTCATGCGTTGGAAGTTCTCGTAGATTTCACCCGCTTGCCGACCGGTTTCCTTGGCCATGATGCCGGCGAAAATCCCGGCTACGGCAGCAGGAACGATAGGCGCAGTCCCCGCGGTGACGATACCCAGCGGACTGATGGCAAATTCTCCCGCGCCGATTGCCGTATTGGCCACCGTTTTCAACGTGGCTGAAAGGGGCGTGTCTGTTGATTGGACAGGAATTCTGGGCAGTTGAGGGCCAGTCACCAATGTTCTCAACGCTTCGCCAGCGGTTGGCGGTTCCTGTGGGATAGTAAAAGATGGTGGTTTTGTCGGTATCGGTTCGGCCATCGTGGGGGACGGTTTTCGATTAGGTGGAACACCTTCTTCGGCGGTTGCCGGTTGAAACATCGGCCCCGAGAAATACCGGTCAATGATCATGTCCCGAATTTGATCCTTCGGGAAATCATCGGGGATGTCAGCAATAGTGCCGCGCCCGCCCGGTAATTCGATGTTGTAGGGCATTGGTCACTTATGTGGGAAACTGTTTAGAAACTTGTCCCATTGGGTTGTTGGACCGGACAAACCAGATGGTGAAGATGTCGGATTATTTCCCATTGAGCGTGTTTTATTTTGGATCATATTGACAATTTCCTCTAAATAATCACCTTCAGGTTTCCCTTTTAATTTTTTCATTGACTTCATAAGTTCCGGAAGATCCATTGCAAATTTCGCAATAGATGACCATGGCAAGTTTTCTGTCATTTCACCAGCCAAATAATGTGCCCTAGCCAATTTCAGTTTGGCTTTAATTTCTTCAGGTTGGTTTTCAATTAACCTTTCAAATTCAACCGTTGGGGTGGCTTTCCGTGAAACACTTAAATCCAATCTTTCGGCCTGCCCTTCGAGTGATAATGCACGTTCTTCATCGCCAGCGTCATGAGCTAATTGAGCTTGTTCCCGTGTTTGTTGTGCCCAAAGCGTATTCTTTATTTCTCTGGTTGGAGCATTTTTGATTGCATCAATTCTTGCTTGGTTTATATCCTTCTGGTTTTGATTTCTTGCCCCCCAAATAATTCTTGCATTTTCTAAACGTTCCTTCCTATCTTGATCCTTTTCCTTAAATGTCCGAGCAGAATCAAGGGTCTTCATTAAGAATTGAAACTGAGGTAAGTGAAGAACGTACTTATTTTGGTCAACCAAATTTCCGGCTGCATCATATCCTTCATCAACTGACATATTTCCGAGATTAGCCTGAAGTGCGGTAACATCGCCTACTGTCTTCATGCCTTTGATTTCATCTTCTTTCGCAGTCAAAGCAATGCGAAGTTTTTCAGCCTGTAAATCGCGTTCTTGGGTCAATATCGTTTTCTTAATCGGAAACAATGATTCTGCTTCCGCTATTCTCTGGCGACTTTCGGCAGTCCTCTGCATTTGACCGGCTAAGCCTGCGCCTACCTGGAACCCCTGTAAAAGTCTTTCGCCGTAATCCATAATGTTCCTTTTAGATTATATCAAACCGAGGGCCATGCCACCAATCCCACTACCCATGCTGCCCAATGCGCCAGACAGCGCCGCATCGGTCGGATTCGGTTTCGCCTTCTCCTGCGCTCGGGCCATTTGGGTTTTCCAATCGAATTGCATTTGATTCTCTTCCAATCCAGCCTGTTGGGCAAATGATCTGAACATGGACGAACTGGATACCTGAAGTGGTGTTACCGCCGATTGAATTTGTCCCATCCACCTTTCCATTGAACTGATTGATTGCTGTTGAACTTGCCATGCTTCCAGGTTTAAATCTCTGGCCTGCAAATTCCGTCCCGCTCCACCTGGGATTATTGAATCTCCGATGCCCAAACCCAAGGCTTTTGCAGTGGACTTTTGAACACTTCGACCAACATCATCCGGGAACAACTGACCCAATATGCCCGCATACAGGGCATCACTCAAAGCCCCGGTATTCCGTTCATTGTTGGGATCCATTACGGCCATCATTTTTTTCAACGTCTCAGTATTGAACATGCTGGTACGCGAGGCCAATGCCTCCGCCGCCGGTGCATCCCTTGTGTTACCTGCAATGATGTCCGTATTGAGCGCCCCGAAATCGACTAACTTGGGTGCTGGTACTTCTACTCTCTTACCTTGGCCGAAGAACGCCCCAGCAATCCCCATCAATCCGCCTCCCGCGGCCATCCCCGCACTACCCGTTGTTCCTATTCCAGCCATAAATCATCTCCGGTTAAATCCAGTTGACCACGCCGCCACCGCCCCATGTTCGACTATCCTCAAAACGCACCACCGGCACGGCGCCGTCCCCCAGCCATGAATTTAATTCGTCTTGAAGGGCCTTCAGGGCCATGGCCTCATAAGTAGTGCCATCTTTGATTCCGTCTGAATTCTCTTTAAAACGGATGGCCTGCACGGCATACTCGATTGCTAAAGTATTAGTGATCAATAACCAGTCCGTATCGTGCGCGACCGGAATGAAAGCCATTTTGGCCATGACCGTTATGCACGAACAACAAGGTCCGCACTTCACCATGTCCGCCAATCCAGGTATCAGACTGGATCGGTAACTTGGCAAGGTTTCCGATGGTTCATAATATCCAATCGGATATTTCACACCTGACACCGTATTGTACACGTAACAGCGGACAGTCCCCTTGGTGACTGGCTTTTGGATTCCATAGACGCCACCTGGATAGACATTCTGGGCGCTATTGGAGAATGTTGGCGGCGCCGCCAAGGTAATATACTCGCCCTCAACGCCATTCGTCAAAACCTTGTGGCCAGTGCAATCGAGGTAATTCAAGAGGATTTGTTGGCCGGCATCGGCGGGATTATCGGCGTAAAATTGGATGATGTTATCGGTTCCACGTGGAACATCGAAAACGCAAGTCTCGCCCCTATCGACCAGCAACCGTCCATTCTGACTGTCTGGACCAAGTTGCCCCGGTCCGTTGCCAAGATACTCGAACCACTCGTTTCGGATCATGCCGGGAGAATCATCCAAGGCCCAGGCTTCAATTGTTTCGATCTGGCGAGGCCAAACCACATAGACCGTACTGGCCTGAATCCGATACCGCTGGTATGTACCCACCCATTTACCCTGTGGCAGCAACATGCGAATGGCCAGGTTAACGTACTCGGCTACGCGCGCGTCATCCGGGCAAATATTCAAAATCTTTCCGATTCGATCCTTAATACTACCGAGTGTAGCTCTCATAATCAATCTGAGTTTGATTCATAAGCGATTCGTGCTGTGCGTTGTATGTAGTACACGACCTTGTAAGGCGGCATCGTTCTGATGGTGATTGAATTTGACGGGTTTGCGGGATCAGGTATCGCGTTACTGGTTCCCGCGTCACCGTTGGCGATATTTTGAGCAGGATACAACCCGGTGGTATTCGCAAACCATGAAATCTGGCTATAGGCACCCATGGCCCAAGTTCTTAAGATATTCGTGGATAGAAAATTATGGTCCCCGGTCCCATGGAAATGCTGAACAAGGAATGGATCCAACGCGAATTGATCCGCGCCACCAATGGCGTCCAATGCCAAAACGGTCGTGCTTGGCTGGAGTGTCCCCACGCCAATCGGCACGCGCCCAGCAAACCGTGTGTCAACCTCCCACATAGGCCCAGAACAGTAGCCAACGGCGCCTGCAAGCCCGCCATCGAACGTGTCGATGTCGGCTAGAGCCAAACCAGCCGGAAGGATGGTGACGAATCCTGGGGGTAAGGGATGGGTCCTACACCATAACGTCAGGGCGGTATATTTATAGATGCCCTTGATTCCGCCATTAAGATCGGTCCGAATCCAGACTCGCCCCATGTCAATTGGGTCCGTAGGCGCGTTGGCGCCGATATAGAAATTGGCGTACATGTCCGGGAATAACACTTGCAGGACACTCATGAAGGTGTCCAGTCGCAGTTGTTCGTTGCCTCCGGGGCAGAAACCGATGGGCAAATTGCCCACATTCAATGTTGCTTGTATGCTCATTTTGTCAAAATCAGTTGATCCCGTTCGGTGGCCGTCGTAGTTAAAGCGGTCACATTCAATGTCTTGCCGTCCGCTATGATCCTCAAGGCGCCATAGAAATCATCAAATCGAACCAGACTACCCGCAATCGGCGTTGGTATAAAACCTGTCAGGGCACTGCCCCCGATGCCGGCCACTATCCACGGAGTTCCGTGCGGATCAACACCGCGCTCGTAATGGTGGTCATGCCCGGACAATATCAGGTCAATTCCGGCCGCCGCGTAATCGCATTGCAGGGCGGTAGTACTTCCATGGGCAATTCCGCTTGAGTACGGCGGGAAATGGCCAACAACGATTTTCCAGGGAGCGGAGTTGCC
>Ga0315285_10001294_pt1 | contig 26198 bp, 22 predicted proteins | sample YL17G09_36_MG_FD_203698 | JGI IMG/M metagenome (GOLD analysis project Ga0315285, IMG submission 203698) | Sediment microbial communities from Yellowstone Lake, YNP, Wyoming, USA - YL17G09_36 | ecosystem: Environmental > Aquatic > Freshwater > Lake > Sediment | place: USA: Wyoming | collected... | reverse complement strand
CGCGGTCGAACATGAGCCCCCGGCTCACCCGAAAAGATGAAAGAGGTTGTAGCCCCGTTTACGGGGCTTTGATCCCTCAGGGAGTATAGACCAGGCCTTTCAGGCCTGGGCAGCGAGGCATTGCCACTGTTTATCTGGTTGTATCTCCTAGCACGCTTTATCGCGCTTAGCTGAACTTGACCGCCTTTAGGCTAAAGCCCCGATGAAGCACGCTAAAGCGTGCTAAAATATAAATCATACTCGTCGGACCCAGGCCTGAAAGGCCTGGGCTAAACCCCGCTGGCGCGGGTCAAAGCCCCGTAAACGGGGCTGGTAGAAATGATCCTTCTTTTCAGAGCAGAGAACGCGGATAACGCAGAGGGCAAAGAGGTTAAAAGCAAAAGAATAAGAGGCTTTCTTCTTTTTCCCTTTCCCTTCTTCTCTGCGTTCTCTGCACTCTCTGTGTTAAATTCTTCTTCTCCTTCTTCTTCCTTCTTCTTCCTTCTTCCCGGTAAAATAGGAATAATCGTAATTCCCTTAGACTTTCTTCCCCCATTTCCGAGTTTCAGGGTTATAATGACCAATGTATTGGTGAAATACTAGAACTTCACGTGATGAGAACTGAATCGATGGGCAAGAACTTGTCCACATTCGCCGTAGCACGGATGCTGCACGTGGATCCCGGGTCGATTGCCAACTGGATCGACCAGAATCTGCTCAAGGCTCACCGGACGCCCGGCGGGCACCGGCGGGTGGCAACGGACGATCTGGTCACGTTCCTCCGCAAACACAAGATGCCCATTCCTGCCGAGTTGGATAGCGTTCCAAGCCGCGTGGTCATAGTCGACGATGAGCCGGCCATCACGCGGTTGATAGCCTGGGCGATCAAGGCCGCACTGCCGGAATGCGAGGTCGTCGAGGCCCACGACGGCTTCAGGGCCGGGGCTGTCGTCGCGACCCTCAAGCCCAACGTGGTAATTCTTGACCTGCGCATGCCCGGCATGGACGGCTACGAGGTGTGCCGGCTGATAAAGACGCAGGAATCCACGAGGCAGGCGGATGTGCTGGCGATGACGGCCCATCCCTCGCCGGAAAACGTCCGGAGGATAATCGCCTGCGGCGCCCGCGCTTGCCTGGCCAAGCCGTTGGACATGGAAGCCCTGCTGACCGAGGTCAGGGCATCGCTATGACTGCTACGAAAAGTAGGTAGTAGGTCCCAGTGTGGCGATTTGGAATTGATGAACATTCTGCCTTTCAAGAAGCACGAAATTCGAAGCACGAAATCCGAAACAAATTCAAAGCACCAAATCTCAAACAAGGACCAAACGGCGAAACAGCAAGTTCCAAACGGGGAGGTCCCCGTGATCCGTGACCTTGGGTCCTGCTCTTGAGGTCGGACAGACGGTTCAGTCACGGAGCCTGCCTGCGGCGGTAAGAGCAGGCGGCTGGATTCCCGAAGGCGGGCTCTTGTTTGGGATTTGCCGTTTGTGATTTGGTCCTTGTTTGGACCTTGGTGCTTGTGATTTGGAAATTGGGCCTGCTTGGTATCGGCGTTTGGAGCATTTGAATTTGGATGTTTGTTTCGGATTTCGAGATTCGAGATTCGGATTTTGGGATTTATGACAGGCAGGCTCATTTGCGGCCGCTCAGGCGTTCTTGAGGCACCAGTCCACCGCCAGGCGTATTCCCTCGTCATAGCCGACCGTCGCCTTCCAGCCCAACTCGCGACGGGCCTTCTCGCTTGAGAAAAAGCACTTCCGCCCGATCAGCCAGACCGAGTACCGCGTCACCAGCGGCGGGGTTTTGCGGCCAAGCGCGTGGCCGAAGAGTTCCATCAGGAATGCGGCGCCGCTGGCCACGCGGTAGGGAACCTTCCTTGTAACCGGCGGGCAGCCAAGGAACTCGGCAATCCTGTTGATGTACTCGCGCTGCTGTATCGCCCCATCGCTTGAGAGGTTATACGCCTGGCCGAGGGCCTTTTCGTTCGTGGCCGCCAGGATGCACCCCTCGGCCTCGTTGCCGGCGTAGGTGAGGTTCAGGCGGTTGGTGCCGTCGCCGATGAGCCTGGCCTTGCCGGCGCGGATCGCGCGGATCAGCCGGGGCATGCTCGCGCGGTCCCGCGGGCCGTAGAGCCAACTCGGCTTGACCACCGTTACGGGCACATCGCCCTTGTTGTGGGCCTGCCAGACCAGTTTCTCAGCCTCGACCTTGGCCCGGCTGTAGTAGCTCCACCTGTGAAGGTTCACGCCCAGTGGGGCCGACTCGTCAAGCACCATTGCCTCGCCGTCGGGATGGCCGTAGGCCGAGATGCTGCTGACGTGCAGGAACCGCTTGATCTTCGCCCGCCGGGCGGCTTCGAGCATGTTCCTCGTGCCTTCGATGGTGACGGCCACGAAACGCTCCCACGGGCCCCAGTCGCCCACCTGTGCGGCAACGTGGTAGACCCGCTGAACGCCCTTCATGGCTTCAACGAGACTTTGGGGGGCCGTGATGTCTCCGGGAACCTTCTCGACGCCCCACTGATCCAGCAGGCGCGTGTCGCTGGCTGGCCGCACCAAGGCCCGCACGGGCTCGCCCATGGCGATGAGCTTCTCGACGACGTGACTGCCCAACAGGCCGCTGGCGCCGGTGACAAGATTCATTATCGCTCCAATAACAAAGACTTAAATACATATCCAGGCCCAAACCGCCCGTGCCGTGGGCCTTGAAAATAGCCGCATCGCCCCCCTGGCGTCAAGGCCCGTTGTGGATGGCAGCCGCTGGCTGTCGGCCGGCCGCCGCCGCCATCGCAAAAAAAAGTATAAAAAAAACCTTGATTCGGCCTCCCTCGGACATGTATCCTCTCCCTCTTGATTGGGCTTCCGGGCCGACCGAGTTAAGACGCCGTGCGGTATGTGATCCTTGCCCGCGACAAAAAAGGCCCCAATGTTTCTCCGGCCAAGTGCCGATGAATACTGGTAGCGACGAAGAGTTCTTTTGCCAAAAATGCCAAAAACTTGCCTTTTTTGCCTTCTTGGTAAAAAAGCTTTCTCGCCGGTCGCGTGACGCAGAGTCTAACAGACCGAGGTAATAGAATGTCTTTGAAGCAAGTGCTTCGTCCTTCCAACCGCAGGGTCCGGTATCTAGTGGGGCTCTTGCTGGTTGGCCTCTTCTGCATCCAGTGCATTTCCGTCGACACCGGCAGCCGCGTCGTAATCGCCAGGGGCCGGGATATCGACCCCAAGGCCGTCGCCCGCAAGGTTGTCGACCTGGCCAAGACCGACCAGATCGCCCTGCTGAAGTACTGCCTGGACCACTACAACCGGACCTACCGCGACTACACCTGCACGCTCATCAAGCAGGAGCGGATCAGCGGGGTGCTCGGGGCCGAGCAGGAAGTCCAGGTCAAGTACAAGGAATCGCCCTTCAGCGTGGCCATGCACTGGACGCGAAACGCGCCGCTCGGCGACCGGGTGCTGTACGTCGAGGGCAAGAACGACAACAACATGCTGGTCCGCCCGGCCAACAAGTTCCTCCTCATGCTGGCCGGCGGGGCCGTCTCGCGTAAGCCCGACGGGCCCGAGGCCATGCGCAACACGCTTCGCCCGGTGAACCTCTTCGGCTTCCGCAAAGGCATGGAAGACCTCATCAAGGTCTACTGCGAAGCACGCGACGCCGGGCACCTCAAGGAAGTCTTCGGCGGATTCGCCGAAGTTGCCGGCCGAAAGACTATCGTCCTGGAACGGTACCTGCCCGCCGCCGACAACTACCCGGCCTGGAAGACGGTCCTCTACATCGACCTGGAATTCCTCGTGCCCATCTGCATCGAGGGCTACGACTGGGACAACCAGCTTTCCAGCCGATACGTATTTGAGAACGTCCGCTTCAACACCGGCCTGACCGACGACGACTTCCTGCCCGAGGCCAACGACATGAAGGTTGCCCCGGCAAAGTAGTCGCCGCCGGCTCACATGCCCACCCCCTTCCCCGGCCTCGGCCGGGGACTTTTTTTTGCGCAGCCAAGGCGGCAAGCCTTCGGCATTGAGCATTGAACAATGCCCAACTAATGCCAAATGCCAAATGTCAAATGTCAAATGTCAAGAAATGATAAATGCCACTGGCAACGCCTGCTGCGATTGCCGAATGATGAATGCCAGGAATGCCAGGGGCGCCGGCGTTGAACATTTAGCATTCGCACGGCATTAATGGCATTCCGCGTTCAGTTGGCATTCTTCATTAATGGCATTCGTGGCATTTGGCATTGAGCATTTGGCATTTGGCATTTAGCATTCGGCATTGAACATTGAGCATTGAGCATTGAGCATTGAGCATTGAGCATTGAGCATTGAGCATTGAACATTGAGCATTGAACATTGAGCATTGAACATTGAGCATTGAACATTGAGCATTGAGCATTGAGCATTGAACATTCAGCAACGCCCCTGTTATCCTTTCGCGGCCAAGTGCCAACAAGGAGACTCCGATGACAGTCTTGAACGATCCCGCGACTTTGGATTCGACCGTCCGCAAGGCCGTCGCCGACGCAACCATAACCGACATCCACACCCATCTGTTCCCGCCGAGCCATGGCAACCTGCTGCTGTGGAACGTCGACGAGATGCTCACCTACCACTACCTGACGGCTGAGCTGTTCACGATGGCCCCGAGCGGCCTGACGCCCGCGGACTTCCGGAAGATGCCCAAGGCCCGGCAGGCCGACCTGGTCTGGGAGCACGTGTTCCTGCGCCGCGGGGCGCTGTCCGAGGCCGCGCGCGGCGTCGTCACCACGCTCAACAAGCTTGGCCTGGACATCGGCGGGCGCGACCTTGCCGGCATCCGCAAATGGTTCGCCCAGCAGAAAACCGAGAGCTATCTCGTGAAGGTCTTCGAGCTTGCCGGGCTGGCTTACGCGGTGATGACCAACGACCCATTCCAGGCGGCCGAGGTCGAGCACTGGAGGGCGGGCCGGCCCCCGCACGACCTGCTCAAGCCCGCCCTGCGCATCGACGCGCTGGTGGCCGACTGGCCCGCCGCGGCCGGGATGATGACTGCCGCCGGCTACGAAACCGCCGCCAAGCTCGAGGCCGACAGCTTCGACGAGGCCCGCAGCTTCAAAGAGGCCCGGCGATTCCTGGCCGACTGGGCGAAAAAGATCAAGCCCGTCTACCTGGCCATGAGCCTGCCGTCGGACTTCGCATACCCGACCGACCAGCCCCGCGGGCGCGTTTTGAGCAACGTCATAATCCCGGCCGCCCGCGAGCTGCACCTGCCGATCGCGATGATGATCGGCACCCGCAGGCGCGCCAACCCCGCCCTCGGCGACGGCGGCGACGCGGTCGGAGTCGCGGATGTCTTGGCCGTGCAGAACCTCTGCGCCGAAAACCCGGACATCAAGTTCCTCGTTACCATGCTCAGCCGGGTCAACCAGCACGAGCTCTGCGTCTGCGCACGGAAGTTCGGCAACCTTCACCTGTTCGGCTGCTGGTGGTTCTGCAACACCCCGAGCATCATCGAGGAGATGACGAAGATGCGCCTGGAGCTTCTGGGCGCCAACTTCACCGCCAACCACTCCGACGCCCGCGTGCTGGACCTGCTCATCAGCAAGTGGAGCCACACCCGCGCCGTGGTTGCCGACGTGCTTGCCGACAAGTACCGCCTCCTCTTCCAGGCCGGCTGGCGGCCCACGGACGATGAGGTCCGCCGTAGCGCCCGCAACCTCCTCGGCGGAGCGTACGAGGAGTTTATGGGAAGGTAGGCTAAGCCCCCAGGTCACACCCCCTTGGGAAAGAACAGCTCTGTAAAGGCGCTTACAAAGAAGGAATCGGTCATCCCGGCAACGTAGTCTATTGCAAGCTGCTCGGACTTCTGAGTCCGCCAATCCCTGACGTCCTTTTCGAGAAATTCGCGGAGCACTGCCAGAGTCCATGTCCCGCCGATTCCTTTTGCATCCAGCAGCGGTTCGACATCCCCTTTTTCCTGAGCCGACACAATGACCAAGCGGATGTACTCATACATCGCCGTCATCGCGAGCGAGACCTGAGAGAATGATGACGTTGCCTGCTTTGATTTGTAAATCCTCTCCATATTAAACTTGTAGAGAGCATTCAGCGATTCGTGAACCTCTTCACTTACCGATAGACAGTCTTTATTCGAGTTCTTGAGCAGGTCTGAAATCAGCGAGCCGATGATCTCCCCGTTGGTCAACCCAAGCCTGTCCTGCACGACTTCGGGCACATCGCCCAGGCTGATGAGCTTCAACTCCAAGGCATCCTCCAGGTCGCGACCGAGGTACGCAATTTTGTCTGACCACCTGACCACACAGCCCTCGAGCGTTGCAGGGCGAGCGAAGCCTCGGTCCTTCTTTCCCATCTTCGCAAGCGACTCCGGCTTTTTCTCCCGATCTGGCCGAAGCTCTCGCTCAAAGCCTTCTCCGTAGTGACAAGCTATCCCATCTCTTACGGCAAAGGTCAGGTTCAGTCCAACGTGGTCCTCGTACGTGGACTCCAGCGTGTCCACGACGCGCAGGCTTTGCAGTTCGTGACAGAATTCGAGTCCCGCCTTTGACGCGATCCCCTGTAATACTTGCTCGCCCTTGTGCCCAAACGGGGCGTGGCCAAGGTCATGCCCGACCGCAATAGCCTGTACCAAGTGCTCGTTCAGGCCCATCGCTTGAGCGATCGTGGTTGCCACGGAGGCAACGTGAAGGCTGTGCTCCATGCGAGTGCAAAGATGGTCGTTCCTGGGTGAGATAAAGACCTGCGTCTTGTGCCTCATCCGCCGGAAAGCACGAGAATGGATTATTCGCGTGTAGTCCCGCTGGAATTCGGTCCTGTAGTCGTCGGGCGCCAAGACATGCTGTCTGGCCGTCAAGCGAAGATCAGTCGAAAGCGAGGCGCCCTGCTGCAAGTAATCGCGCTCCAGGGTCTCCAGGCGAATTCGATCTCGGATCTCTCTAGACATTCATGCCCCTTGCCTCGATGGCAGATGACTTACCCTCGTGCGGCAACCGAAACACGAAACCTGCGGATCGCATTAAGGACGTCACTTACCGGCCGGGACTGCGAAAGAACATCCCATATGGCTCGCCCGAGTTCCAGGTTGCCGCTGATCTCCTCCTCTCGGAGATACGCCGAGTTGGAACTCGGAGATTCATAGTCGTGCGCTTCAACCAACGCAACCATCCCGGGAATGGACTTGGCCACCTTGAAGCCGAAAAGCCCGGTCACCAGAGGATTGTCGTTTCCGCCAAACGCCGTGCGAGTGTCACTCTTGAACGCAAATACAGGCTTTCCTCTTGCCCAGGCCATGGCAGCTTCCGCGACCGTCCCTTCATCGGGAACACGCCCATTCAGATTAGCCACGAGAAGGACGCACCCCTCCAAGACCTGGTAAATGTCCAAGGCGAAGATCGCCTGGGCGATAAGCGCGTTGGCCTCATCGACGGGCAACCCCCCAGCCGTCAAACCCTCGACGCATCGTGTAAGCTCAAGGCCGTCCCGTTGCGGAAGGAACGTCTCGAACCCCTTTTCCTCGAGCGCGGCGGCTATGCCCGCCATTTCCTCACGCTCTTTGTCGTTAAAAAGCGGTCCTGCGCAGTAGACTCGTTTCTTCCCCATGCTCCTGCTCCTTGCCTGGCTGGCGCGGGCTTGAACCGCACAAAATGTCCGGTGCTATCTCTGTTCCCATGCATACTAGCGTCACAGTCCAACCTTGCCAAGAGTTTTTTTCCTGACTTTTGCCTAACTCATGTTCCGGCCCGCCTACCGCCCCAGTTCCCTGCTCCGGGCCGTGGCGGCGCGGATTGCCTCGATTATTTTGGCTTTCACGCCGGCGGATTCCATTATCTTGATGGCGCGCTCGGTGGTGCCGTTAGGGGTCGTAACGGCGGCGCGGAGTTGCTCGGCCGGCTTTTTCGTCTCGGCCAGGAGCTTGCCGGCGCCGATGCACGTCTGGGTGGCGAGCATGGCGGCGATATCGGGGTCTATTCCCTCGGCCACGCCGGCGGCGGTCATCGCCTCGACGAGGTAGAACAGGTACGCCGGCCCGGAGCCTGACAGGCCCGTCACGGCGTCCATGAGGTTTTCTTCCATGACGATGGCCAGGCCGCTGGCGGCGAAGAGGCGCTGCGCCCAGTGGACGTCCTCTGGCGTGGCTCGAGGCCCGCGCGCCACGGCCGTCACGCCGCAGCCGACGAGCATCGGCGTGTTCGGCATTGCCCGGACGATGTGGCCCCTGCCGCCAAGGTGCTCGTCGATGTAGCCGGTGGTAATGCCCGCGGCGATGGAGATGATCGTCGCATCTTCCCGGACGACGGGTCGGATTTCCTCCAGCACGGTCTTCATCATCTGCGGTTTGACGGCCAGCAGGATGCGCGGACAGGCGCCGGGGATGAGGTTGTTCTCGGCGCAGAGGATGCCGAACTCCATCGCCAGGACCTGCTCGCGCTTGCGGACGGGGTCGTAGGCCACGACGGCGTTTGGCGGTAGGCAGTCCTGCCGGATCGCGCCGCGAAGGATCGCCTCGCCCATGTTGCCGACGCCGATAACGCCCAGTTCGTATTCGATCATATGTCTTCTCCCGAAGGGTCGCCGCCCCGCAGCCCGGCAGCGGCGCCCCAAGCCATCAAGATATGCCCTTACGGGCACACTACGAACAAAGATATGCCCTTACGGGCACACTACAAGCAATCACTCGGCATCCATGAAGGGATAGCCGCAACTCATCCTCGGCGGGGCGAACGTCTCCTTGATCGTCCGCGGGCTCACCCAACGCAGCAGGTTCAGCACGCTGCCGGCCTTGTCGTTGGTGCCCGACGCCCGCGCGCCGCCAAAGGGCTGCTGCCCGACGACCGCGCCGGTCGGCTTGTCGTTGATGTAGAAATTCCCAGCCGCGTCGGCCAAGGCCTCGGCGGCGCGGATGATCGCCTGGCGGTCGCGGGCGAAGATCGCCCCGGTCAGGGCATACGGCGAGGTCCGGTCGCACAGTTCGAGCGTCTGGTCGTATTCATCGGCCGGGTAAACGTAGATCGTCAGCACCGGTCCGAAGATCTCCTCGACCATTGTCTTGAAGTCCGGCCTGCGGGCGAGAATGACGGTCGGCTCGATGTAGTACCCGACCGAGTCGTCGCACTTTCCACCGATGATGACCTCGGCGTCCGGGCTGGCCTTGGCGAAGTCGATGTACCCCTTTATGCTGTCGTACGCGCCCTTGTCGATCACGGCGTTGACGAAGTTCCTGAAGTCCGTCGGCGAGCCCATCTTCATCTTGCTTACGTGCGAGGTGAGCATATCTCGCATGGCGGGCCAGAGCGAGTCGGGCACGTACGCCCGCGAGGCGGCGGAGCATTTCTGGCCCTGGTACTCGAACGCGCCGCGCGCCATGGCGACGGCAGTCTCATCAGTGTCCGCCGAGGCGTGGACGAAGATGAAGTCCTTGCCGCCCGTCTCGCCGACAATCCTCGGATACGAGCGGTAGCGGGCGATATTTTCGCCGACCGTCTTCCACATCTGCTGGAAGACGCCGGTGGAGCCGGTGAAGTGGATTCCGCCGAGATGCTCGCTTGCCAGCACCGGATCGCCGACGCTTCGGCCGGGGCCCGGCAGGAAGTTGACCACGCCGTCCGGCAGCCCCGCGGCCTGGAGGAGCTTCATGATGAACCATCCGGAGTAGACGGACGACGACGCGGGCTTCCAGAGCACGACGTTGCCCATGACGGCCGGGGCCGACGGCAGGTTGCCCGCTATCGACGTGAAGTTGAACGGCGTGACGGCGAAGACGAAGCCCTCGAGCGGGCGGTATTCCAGGCGGTTCCACATCCCGCGCGCGGAGTCCGGCTGGGTGCGGTAGATCTCGGTGGCGTAGTGGCTGTTGAAGCGGAAGAAGTCCGCCAGCTCGCAGGCGGAGTCGATCTCGGCCTGGAAGGCGTTCTTGCTCTGTCCGAGCATGGTGGCCGCGTTCAGCGTCGCCCGCCACGGCCCGGCCAGCATGTCGGCGGCCTTGAGAAAGACAGATGCTCGGTCCTGCCAGTCCATGGCGGCCCATGCCTTCCGGGCCTCCATGGCGGCGCCAATGGCCATTTGCACTTCCTTGGGCTCGGCCATGTGATACGTCGCCAAGACGTGCGCGTGATCGTGCGGCATGACGCACTTGCCAAGCTTGCCCGTGCGGACTTCCTTCCCGCCGATGACCAGCGGGATCTCGATCTGCTCGCCCGCCAACTGGGCCAGCCTGGCCTTGAGCTCCTGCCTCTCGCTGCTGCCGGGCCGGTATTCCAATACGGGCTCGTTCACGGGCCTGGGGGTTGTGTAGAACGCGTTCGCCATGATGCTCCTCAAGTATTTGCGGACAGCCGGGCCGCCAAGCACGGGGATCTCGGCGCGATAATCGTAGATAATGCCCGCAAATGGCCGCGGTTTCAAGACAGTCTGTCGCCGCAATCAGCGATAAGAGTCCCTCGATCCGACAATCACCACGTCCTGACAGTGTTTCAACGTGGGCATATCCTCGTCACCCGTGGCAAGAATGTCGGCCATTCCCGTGCCGTAAGGCTGGAGTTTCGCCTGCTTCGGCAGTAAGATGACAGTATGTTTACTCGTGAAGACATCCGCGGCAGGAGGGATGCGATCCTGGAAATCGCCGGGCGATACGGTGCCCATGACGTGCGGATTATCGGTTCGGTGGCGCGAGGCGACGCCAAAGATGGCTCCGACCTGGATCTCATAGTGCGGTTTGAGCCCGGCCGCTCGCTGCTGGACCACGGCGGGCTGATCATGGACCTTCGCGAGCTGTTGAACATAAGGGTGGATGTGATTGATGAAGAGGCCATGCGCGATCGATTTCGGAATCACGTGATGAGGGAGGCAATTCCACTTTGAGGCCTGACCGACTTCTGCTCCAGGATATGCTCGAAGCCGTCGAAGAGGTAATCGACACGACCCCTTCGAAGATGGCCGAGTTCGATGCTGACAAGTTGGTCCAGTCTCATGTTCTGCGTCACATTCAGATCATCGGGGAAGCCGCCTGGCGAGTTTCGGAGGCCATCAAGGACAACTGCCCACAAGTCCCTTGGAAAAAGATCGCGGGCATGCGCCATGTACTGGTCCACAACTACTTCGAAGTGAACTGGACTCGCGTTTACGAGACGGCGCGGGATCATGTGCCTGCCCTCAAGTCCATGATTGAGGCCATCCTGGCTGATTTGGGCCCCGAAGAGCCGTAGCCGGCGGCGTCTCGCATGCCTGTCTCTGATCCACACTTTCAGAGCTCGCCTTCACGACGACGAATGGAGGATCTCCTCCTCCTTCTGGCGGGCGAACTGGTTGGTGTAGAGGTCGTAGTACCGCCCGCGGGCGCGGATGAGCTGGCGGTGCGTGCCGTCCTCGACGATCCGCCCGGCCTCGATCATGAGGATCCGGCTGGCGGAGCGGATCGTGCTGAGCCGGTGGGCGACGACAAAGCTCAGCCGCCCGTGGAGGATGTTGTCGATCCCGGCCTGTATCAGCCGCTCGGTCTCGGTGTCCACCGACGAGGTGGCCTCGTCCATGATGAATATCCGCGGGTCCGCCAGCACCGCCCGGGCAAGCGCGATGAGCTGCTTCTGGCCGGTGGAAAGCTTGTTGCCCCCGTGGCCGACGTCCGTGTCGTAGCCCTGCTCGAGCCGCATGACGAACTCGTGGGCGCTGACCAGCCGCGACGCCTGCTCGACCTCGGCGTCCGTCGCGTCGAGCCGGCCGTAACGTATGTTCTCGCGGACCGGCCCGCTGAACAGGTGCGGCGTCTGGAGCACGATGCCAAGCCGCGACTGTAGCCACCGCAGCGGCCTGCGGCGGTAGTCCGTGCCGTTTATGAGAATCTCGCCGGCGGTCGGCTCGTAGAAGCGGCACATGAGGCTGACGATGGTGGTCTTGCCCCCGCCGGTCGGGCCGACCAGGGCGATGGTCTGCCCGCTACGGACTGACAGGTTGAAGCCGTCGAGCACCTTCTGGCCCTGCTTGTAGGCAAAATGCACGTCGCGGAACTCGATGGTCTCGATGCCGTCCGGCAGCCCGTCGGGCGCCATGCCCGCTACGCCGGACGGGTACACGCGGGCGAAGAGCTCGACGGCCTGGGCAACTTCCGGCGTGTCGCGGATTTCCGGCTCGGTTTCCAGCAGCCCGATGATTCTCTCCGCCGCGGCCTGGGCAGCCTGGAGCTGGACGAACATTCGGCTGAGATCCTGGACGGGCATGAAGAAGAAGGCCGCGTAGGCCAGGAAGAGGTAAAGGTCGCCGATGGTCATGCCGTGGCTCATCACGTCCAGGCCGCCCTTCCACAGCGCCACAGCCACGCCGACGCTGCCGAGGGAAAAGATGACCGGCAGATAGACGCTGGACCAGATGGCGTTGCGGACGGAGGCGTCGTACATGCGGCCGGTAAGGATGCGGAACTCGGCGAGGTTGTCGGCCTCGCGGACGAGCGTCTTGGTGGTGCGCACGCCGCTGATGGCCTCGTTGTACGCGGCGGTAATGTTGGAGTTGGCTCGGCGGGCCTCGCGGTCGGTCGTCAGGATTCGCTTCTGGAAGATCATGCTGACCCAGATCATCGGCGGCACGACGATCAGCACGAGCAGGCCGAGCTGCCACTGGAACGCCAGCAGCAGCACCGAGACGCCAACGAGCATGAAGACTCCCCAGATCAGGTCGAGCACGCCCCATGCCATTATCCGCGAGAGCCGGTCGCAGTCGCTGGTCAGCCTGGCCATGAGCCAGCCGACGGGGCGGCGGTCGTAGTAGCTGAAAGACAGATCCTGGAGTTTCTCGAAGCCCGCTTGGCGCATGTCGTGACTGATGCCGGGCGAGATTATCGCGCCGAGGCTGATGAACGTGAACACGCCTACGGCGAAGCCGCAGACCATCGCCACGTAAGAACCGCCCCAGAGCCAGAGTTTCGCGTCCTGGCCGTGGGCGGCGACGTCGTTGATCATCTTCCGCGTCACGAGCGTGAAGCTCAGGTCGACCACGGCCATCACCATGGCCATGAGGACCATGCCCGCCATAGCCGGCCATTGCCGCCTGCCAAGGCGGATGATCTTCCACCACAGGCGCGGACTGAGCTGGCCCTGGTACTGCTCCTCGTGCAGTTCCATGTCGGTCATGGCTGGGGGCCCTCCAGCCTGGCCTGCGAGGGCAAGCCGGCCCCGGCGGCGCCGTTGTCGCCGATCGCCTCGGCCCGCAGGTCCTCTTCCAGCGAGCTTTGAATGTTCCACAGCCTGCGGTAGAGGCCGTCGACGCCGATAAGCTGCTCGTGCGTGCCGTCCTGGACGATCCGCCCGCCGTCGAGCACGAGTATCCTGTCGGCCTGCATCAGCGTGCTGAGCCTGTGTGCGATCAGCAGCGTCGTCCGCTTGCCTCGCCGGTTGCGAAGGGCGTCGAGAATCATCGCCTCGGTCCGCGTGTCGACGGCGCTGAGCGCATCGTCGAGGATCAGAACCGGCGGGTCGCTCAAGACCGCCCGCGCCAAGGCGACCCGCTGCCTCTGGCCGCCAGAGAGCGTCACGCCCCGCTCGCCGACCAGCGTGTCGTAGCCCTTGTCGAACTCCCGGATCGTATCGTCCACGCAGGCCATCCTGGCCGCCTCGGCCACGCGACTGTCATCCACGCGATGGGCGCCAAGACGAATGTTGTCGCGGACGGTCTTGGAGTACAGGAACGGCTCCTGGAGAACCGCCCCGAACTGCGACCGGGCATGTTTGCGGTCCACCTCGCGGAGTTCCATGCCGTCAATGCGGATCGAGCCTTCACGGTAGTCGTATAGCCTCAGCAGCAGGTTCACCAGCGTGCTCTTGCCGGACCCGCTGGGCCCCAGCAGCGCCAGCGTCTCGCCCTGGCGGATGCGGAAGGATATGTCGCGCAGGATGGGAGCCTGGTCGTGAGAGAACCAGAGGTGCTCGACCGACAGGTCGCCCGTCAGGCGCGGGGCCTCGGCGGCCTCGGCCTGGCAGTTGTCCTCGCGCTGCTGGCGGAGGATCTCGAAGATGCGGTCCATCGAAACCGTCGCCTTGCCGAGGTCCGCCAGCAGGCGCCCGAGTTGGCGGATCGGCCACATGAACAGGTGCACGAAGGTCAGGAACGCGATGAACCCGCCGGCGGTCAGGCCGCCGGGCTTGCCCCAGTCGGCGGCAAGCAGGTACGCGCCGGTGATGGTGACGATGGCGACCTGCATCATGCACATCCAGTCGGAACTGGACCAGAACACCGCGAAGAGCCTGATGACCCCGCTCCACCGGCGGCGGTACTCGGCGTTGCGGGCGGCGAACTTGAGGCTTTCGTAATCGCCCCGGCCAAACGCGCGAACCACGCGGATGCCGGTGAGGTTTTCCTCCAGCACGGTGGTCATTGCGCCCTCGGCCTCGTCCGACAGCCGGAACTTGTGGCGGACAAGCATGAAGAACACCACAGAGAATCCCACGATGATCGGCATGAGCACGACCGAGGCGATGGCCATCGTCGGGTTGACCCAGATCATCACGGGCAGGCCGACGCCCAACTGAATGATCCCGCGCCCGCCCTCGACGGCGCTGTCGGCCAGGAACGACCGGACGGTCTCGACGTCCGAACTGCACCGCTGGACGGTGTCGCCGGTGTCGGCCTTGTCGTGGTACTTGGCCGGCAGGTGCTGGAGGTGGTCGTAGAGCCGCTCGCGGATGGACTTTGCGACGGCCTCGGCCGTTACGGCGGTCCACCGGCCCTTGAGGTACGTGAACAGGCCGCTGAGGCACGTCGCCAGCATCATGACCACGCCGGCGATCCACAGGTTGGCCGCCAGCACGCTCGTGCCGCCAATGAAATTGATGATGCGAAGGATGATCGACGGCGCGGGGATCGGCTTGTTGTCGATCACGTAGTCGATAACCCACATGCGGATCAGCGGCGGGGCGTACATGAACGCCGCCGAGACCACCAGCGCCACCACGGCCGAGACGTACAGCAACCGCTGTCCGCGCATCAGTCCCCAGATATTTCTCAGTTTCTCAAGCATTGCTCGCGCCAGGGGATTCTACTGCCCGGCAGGCCAAATGTCGCCCACTCATCGCGGGAGAGTGTCATATTCCGCGACCTTGCGGCCCATCGGACGCACCCGCGGCAAGCCGGCGGCAAACCTGCGCCGCCACTTATCCACAACGCGAGAGGACCGGGGTTCTTAGGAAGTACTAGAGAACTACTAATAAATACTAAATTGTATTTACCCGTCGCTGAGAGAACAGTTGGCCGGCGGTATTGCTTCTCGCCGGTGGCGGACCTTGAGGACAAGCTGGGCAAGCTCAAGCAGCCCCAGGACAAAGCCGGCCTTCCGGCTGGGAGTGTGGATTGCCGCAAGGCCCCCAGGTCTACGCGCGGGCTCTCCGCCGCCGGCCTGGCAGCGCCGCCGCGCCGCAAGCCAGCAAGGCCAGCGTCGCCGGCTAGGGCATGACGTTAATCGAGTCAACCGACTCGGTCCCGAAGAACGACGGCCCGCCGCCGCCGTCGAAGGGGAAGTACGAGAAGAAGACCTGCACCTCGGTAACCGGCGTCGAGTTGGTGCCGGTGACAAACGGCTGACCGTTCCAGAACATCTGGATGTCCGAGCCGACGCGGTTGATCGCCACTGTGGCGCTGCCGCTGTACGGCTCGGAGCCCTGGGCGCCGTAACCGATCTTCCCGCCGAAGCTCCAGTACCGCGACCCGGAATAATGGATCCACGGGTCGGAATACCCGCAGAAGGCGACGACCTCGCCCGAGGGACCCATGAGCCGCAGGAGAACTTTCTGAAGCGCCTGCTTCTGGGAGTACCCGGCCTGGGCAGAATCCCAGGAGAAGCTCATGTCTGCCTTAAAGTCGCCCAGCGACCCGACGCGCCGGCACAGCATGACCTCGGACGCAATGAGGTGGTCGCCGTCGTGGCTCATGACCGTAGCCGCAATGTCCGTGACCGTCAGGGCCGAGCAATCCTTCTCGTACGTAAGGGCACCCGCGTTGTTGAACCGCACCGTCCAGGCGGGCTCCGGAACGCCGTCGTCAAAGTCGTCGTGGATTTCCTGCCCACACCCGATCGCCACCGTCAGTAGCGCACCAAGCACAGTGAGCACACTCGCGTTCTTCCAACTTCGTTCATTTCCTGTTCCAGACATGGTTCATCCCTTCCCCAATGCGCAAGCTCCAACCACCCCGCCCCAGGACCGCCCTGGACCACGGGTAACGATCGCTTTCGCCATCGACTGCCATTCCCCCAGGCCTACGCGCGGGCCCGCAGGCGCCGGCCTGGCAGCGCCGCCGCGCCGCAAGCGCGGATCGGAGCATGTTTGAGGATACCGCGCATCGGTGAAACTTCAAGCCCAAATCAACCGGTTGCGGCGGGCTATTGCCATTCCGGGCCGGAGGGGATACCTTTATGCCAGTCGTGCCAGTGGCGCCACCGGCGCCGGCATGGATAGCAGGAGAAACGCACGATGCCCGAAACACCGACGGACCGCCCGGACGCGGCGGATCAGACCGAGGCCAAGTGCTCGGAGAGCAAGGTGCTTGTCGTCGACGACAACGCTCAGAACCTCGAGCTGCTGGTGGCTTATCTCGACAGCCTGAAATGCCGCGTGACCACGGCCGTCGACGGCATCGAGGCCCTGGAGAAGATCGAGCGGGACTGCCCGGACCTGATCCTGCTGGACATAATGATGCCCCGCATGAGCGGCTACGAGGTGTGCCGCAAGATCAAGTCCGACCCGAAGACCCGTGACACCCCGGTAATCATGGTCACGGCGCTGAACGAGCTTGGGGACATCCAGCGTGGGGTCGAAAGCGGCACGGACGACTTCATCACAAAGCCCGTCAACCGCCTGGAGCTCGTCACGCGGGTAAAGAGCCTTCTGCGGGTGCGGCACCTGCAAAGCGAGTTGGACCGCGCGCTGGCGTACCTGAAGGAAGTCGACGACGGCCCAGCCGGCGAGGACGCCCCGGCCGACGAGGATTCACGCTGAACTCGCCCGATCTCGCGGGGCCATCGCGCGTAGTATGGTTCTTGAAGGCACCGACGTTGTTCATTGCCACTGGAGAGTTGCCATGAGACTTCGACCGCGACCGGCTGGAATCGCCGCAACGATGCTGATTATCCTGGCCGGACAGGGCTTTTTTACCAACTTGGCGCCCTTTGCCGCCGCGGCGCCCACGACGGCCGATGCAAACGCCGCCGCCCAGGCAATCCCGCGGGCGGCCAGCCGGACGCGGGCCGGCGACGCGGTCGTCGTGAAGCTCGACAACGGCCTGACCGTTATTATCAAGCCCATGCACACGGCCCCGGTCGTCTGCGTGCGGTCGTTCGTCCACACCGGCGGGATATACGAAGGGCCTTGGCTGGGCTGCGGCGTCAGCCATCTCTGCGAGCACCTCGTCGCCAAGAGCGAGGATGAGGAGGCCGCCCCCGAGGCCCCGGCGGGCATGGCTGCCAGCAGGGAGGTCAGATCGGACATCGGCGGGCAGTCCAACGCGTCGACGTCGATGGACATCACGCAGTACTACATCTCCGCCTCCGCCGGCAAGGCGATGGATTGCATAGACCTGGTGGCCGCGTGGATGGCCCGGCCCAACATCACCAGGGCGGACTTCCAGCGTGAGCACGGCGTCGTTCAGCGCGAGCTGGAACTCGGCAAGGACGACCCCGACCGCCAGATGTGGTGCGCCCACTCCGCGGACGTATTCCGCGGGCATCCGGCCTCGGTGCCGATCATCGGCTTTGCGGGCCCGCTGGCGGCCCTGACGTACGAGGACATCATCAAGTACCACGACCTGATGTACGTGCCGCAGAACATGGTCTTCGTGGTGGCGGGCGACGTGGACGTCGAGGCCGCGCTGGACCGCGTGCGAAAGGCATTTGCAGGCTTCAAGGCAGGGCGCGAGCCGCGGCACAACCTGCCGGACATCGAGCCGCTGGCGGGCGTCATCCGCACCGTCCTGGGCCATCCCGAACTCAAGGAAACCATGCAGGAGATGAGCTTCAGGACCGTCGCCCTGCTGGGCGATGAGCTTTGCCCGCTCGACGTGCTGGACGCGGTCCTATCTTCCGGACAGAGCAGTCGGCTGGTGTCCAAACTGCTCCGCCAGCAGCGGCTCGTAACGAGCATTTCCACCGGCTCCTACACGCCGAACTGGGGCAAGGGAATGTTCAGCGTCTCGCTTCGCTGCCCGCCCGACAAGGCCGACGCGGCCGAGAAGGCCGTCCTGGCTGAACTGGCCCTGGTGGCCGAGAAGGGCGTGGACGCCGCCGAACTCGAGCGCGCCAAGCGCCAGATCATCGCCGGCTTCGTGTACCAGCAGCAGTCGGTCGAGTCCGTCAGCCACCAACTCGGCTCGGACTACCTTGCCACGGGCGACGCGAGCTTCTCCAAGAGCTACACCAGGCGCATCGAGGCGGTCTCGGCCGAGCAGGTCCAGGCCGCCGCGAGAAAGTACCTCAGCCCCGACCGCATGGTCATCACGCGGATGGTGCCGGCAAGCACCCTGCCGGCGATCGGGGCATCCGCCGCGGCGTCGGCTGCCTCCAAGACCGTCACGCTCAAGCTGCCCAACGGCCTGCGAGTGGTCCTGACCAGCACCGACGCGGTGGGCCTGGTCTCCATGGCTTTCGTCGCCAAGGGCGGGCTGATGGTCGAGGACGCCTCGACCAGCGGGCTTGGCGAGATGATGGCGTCGCTCGCCACCAAGGGCGCTTGCTTCTATACGGCCGACCAGATCGCCGACTTCTTCGCCAACGCCGGCGGGAGCATCTCCGGCTCGTGCGGCAACAACTCGATATACTGGCAGGCGTCGGTGCTGTCGGGCAGCTTCGACAAGGCATTGTTGATCCTGGCCCACGTGGTCCAGCATCCTACCTTCCCGGCCAAGGAGCTGGAGATCCTTCGCCCGCGGCAGATCGCGGCCATCGACCGCGTCGATGAGGACTGGTCCCCGCAGCTAATGGCGAAGTTCCGCGGGGAGTTCTTCAAGGGCTCGCCGTTGGCCCTGCTGACCGAAGGCGACAAGGACGTGGTCGCCAAGGCGACGGTCGGGCAGATCAGCGAGCACCACCGCAAGTACGTTCGCGGCGGCGACAGCGTGCTGGCGATCTTCGGGCGCTTCGACGCCGACGCCGCGGCCGAGCGAGTGAAGAAACTCTTCGACGCCCTGCCCGACGGGATGGTCGATGTCAAGATCCCGCCCGCGCCGAAGGTCCCCGCCGACGGCAAGCGCATCGTGATGAAGACCGAGAAGAACATCGCCGCCGTCATCGTCGCCGTGCCCGGAATGACGGTCGACAACCCCGACCGCTTCCCGCTTAACGTGCTGGACACGATCATCAGCGGCTACCGCATGCCCGGCGGTTGGCTGCACACGGAACTTCGCGGCAAGCAGTTGGTGTACGTGGTCCACGCATACAACTGGCCGGCCCTGGCGCCGGGCGCGTTCATCACCTACGCCGCCGGCGAGCCGGCAAAGGCGCCGGAAATCCTCCGCATCATCGACGCCAATCTGCGAAAAGCCTCCACCTACACGCCGACCGAGGTCGAGATCAAGCGGGCCGTCAACACCATTCTCACGGCCGACGTGCTTGGCAACCAGTCGATGAGTTCGCTTGCGATGACCGCGGCGACCGACGAGCTGTTCGGTTTCGGATACGACTTCCGCAACAAGCTCGAAGCCATTTACGCCAGGATAACCCCCGCCGACGTTGCGGCCGTGGGAAAAAAATACCTCTCCGGCGGCTACTTCACCGTGGTCACCACGCCCGAGCCGAAACTGGTGGAGAAGGCCCCACATGACAATGGAAAGTGAGGGCCAGGGCGCTGCATTGCCGTGAAGGTGGAAATCCGAATCTCGAAATTCGAAATCCGAAACAATTTCGAAATACGAAATTCAAATGTTCGAAATGGCGGATGCAGGCACAATACACGTAAGGAACGTTGGCATCACCCTCGGGGATGTCCTCGTTTTGGATTTTTGGATTTGGTGCTTCGGATTTGTTTCGGACCCGCCTGCCGGCAGGCAGGTTTCGTGCTTCGGATTTCGTATTTAATGAGCGGCAGAATGTTCATCAATCCCGAATCGCTACGCTAGGGTCGAAAGAGAAGATGAAAGAGGAAGCAAAATGACGGAACACGAGAAGCAGCCTGACCTCCTCTCACTGACGGTTCGGCAGTTCGTGGCTGCCACGGCCGGCAAGACTCCGACGCCGGGCGGCGGCAGTGTCGCCGGAGTCGTCGGCGCGCTGGCGGTGGCGCTGGGCGAGATGACGCTGAACTTCTCGATCGGCAAGAAGAAGTTCGCCGAACATGCCGACGAGCACCGGCAACTGCTGTCGCGTTTCGGCCGGGCCAGGGAGATGTTCCAGCAACTCGTCGCCGACGACATCGTGGCGTTCACCACTTACCAGGAGGCGTCGCGCCTGGCCGACGGCCCCCAAAAGGACCAGGCGATGGAGATCGCCACCGCCGCGGCAATCGACGTGCCCCGCGAGGCCGCCAAGCTCGCCCTGGCCGTGCTGGGCGACCTGGAAACGCTGGCGAAAATGTGCAACCAGTATCTCATCAGCGACCTCGTCGCGGCCGCCGCGCTGTGCGAGGCCGTCAGCAGGCTGTGCGACTACAACGTCCGGATCAACATCGTCAACGTCCGCGACCGCGGCGCGGCCGGGCAACTCCGCTCGGGCAGCGCCGGCGATCTTGCCGCCGCGGTCGCGTGCCGCAACCGCATCGAAGAATCCATCAGGGAAGTGCTGCCGTAACTCATGGCCAAGGAATACAACATAACCCGCGCCGCCGGCCGATGCACCGTCTGCCGGCAGGAGTTGGCGCCCCGGCAGGAGTTCGTGGCCACGGTCCGCGAGATCGCCGGGCAGGACGATGAGGATGAGCTGGTCCGCCAGGATTACTGCCTTGACTGCTGGGAGCCCGCCCGCGAGGCGACAACGGCGGACAAGTCGGTGTTCGGCATCTGGCATGCCCGCGCGGCGACGCCGAAGGAGAAGAAGAAGACCTTCGTGGACGATGAGCTGCTGGTGAGCTTTTTCGACCGGCTCGAAGGCCCCGCCGAGCCGGCGAAGGTGCAGTTCCGCTTCGTGCTGGCGCTGATACTCATGCGGAAGAAGCTCCTGACCTACGACGGCATCGAGCACGGCGGAGGCGATCAGCCCTGGCTGATGCACTTCCGCGGCTCGGGGCGAAAGTGCAAGGTCGTCGACCCCCACATGGACGAGGACAAGATCGCCGAGGTCAGCCGGCAACTCGGCGACGTGCTGGAGGGCGACCTTTGATAAATTGCGGATTGCGGATTGCGGATTGCGGATTGCCACTGTCGGGACGGGAGAAATCCGGGCAAAGCACAGGCACCATCCCCAAAAGGGAATCGGAAAGAAGAATCTGTGCGCTACGCAACGCGCCTGCGGTACCTGGGCTGGAAATCCGCAATCCGCAATCCACAATCCGCAATCCGCAATCCGCAATCCGCAATTTGCCCGCACCCCCAGGCCGCGCCGCGTTCTTTGCGTTGATATCTCTTATTCCGCTGCTCTTTTTCGGTGGATGCGCCGCGCCTTGCCCGAATAGCCTCGCGAGCATCGACCAGATCGTCGCGGCCCACAACGCCAACGCCGCCTCCGTGCCCCGACTGTGGGCGCGGGTGGAGATGGACGTCAGCCTCAAGCCGGAAACCGGGCCGGAAATGACCTGGCGGTCCGGCTCGCCGACGAGCCTGCTGCTCTACCGCCGAGGCCAAAACCCCGACGGCCCGCATGACTTCGTGCTGCTCGGCAGGGAAATGGCCGCCGTCGAACTCTTCCGCCTGGGCTCCAGCACCGCGCAGGGCCTCTACTACTTCCGGTACAAGTTCGGCGACCGCGCCGGGGCATGGTGCGCCCGGCTCGCCCTGGCCGGGGCGCCCGGCGTCAAACACATGCCCATCGACCCTATGCAGCTCCTGGGCATTCTGGGCATCACCCCCCTGCCGGACGAGCCGGGCAAGCTCCCAGCCGTGGCCCTCAGCATGAACAACACGCCGGGCCAGTGCGCGTACGTCGTGACGGTTCTCGACCGCCAGCCTGTGAGCAATCGCCTGCTCTTCAAGCGGGAAATCGTTCTGCCGTGGACCGGCAAGGAGCCGCCGCTGCCCACGCGAGTGAACATCTTCGACGACACGGGCCGGCGAGTCATGACCGCCGCGCTGGCGGACTATAAGCCAATCGACGTGTCGTCGCTGGACAACCCACCCCCCAAGCCGCCCGCCAAGTCACCGGTCATGCCGACGGACATCGACATCGTCTGCAACGAGGTGCCCGGCTCGTACACATTCGTCCGCCGGATCCACCTGCGGATTTCGGAAATGAGCGTCCGGCACGAGTGGGAGCCGGAGGCCGTGGACTTCCAAAGCCCGCCCGGCGTCGTGCCCGTGCTGGTCGACGAGGCCGTAGCCAAGCCGCGCGCCGCGCAACCGACGACACAACCGGCCAGCCAACCGGCAACACAACCGGACAGCCAACCGGCCAGCGCCCCCCTCGGGGGCCTAAGGCCGGCCGGGGGCCTAAGGCCAGCCGGCGGACCGGCAAGCATCCCGGCCAGTGCCCCCCTCGGGGGCCTAAGGCCGGCCGGCAAAAACGCAAAGCGAGGTGAAAAGTGACCAGACGTCTGGCACACGCGACCGCCGCATTGGCGGCGATCCTGCTGGCCGTCGGGTCATGCCCGGCCGGGGAGCCAAGGTTCATTCTGGCCGGCTCGGACAACGCCGTCTGGTTGGTCCGCACCGACGATGCCAAGGGCACCTTTGACATTGCTCTCCGCGAGAAGGGCGGCAACTGGAAGTGGCTCTTCCAGCAACTCACGGGCCGGCCCAACCAGGCCGTCGCCGGCACGCGGAAGCTCTGCGTGCTCTTTGTCTCGCCCCTGGCGGAACTGGTCTTCGACGAGTCCGGCACGCAGGCGCCTGCCCTGACGCCGCAGGATCCCCTCTGGCCGGCCGGCGCGGCGCCGCTTGCGATGTGCCAATGGCAGGACGCCGGCTCCGGCCGGCTCGTCGGCGTCGCGGCCGTCGTGCCCCGCCCGCCCGGGCCGACAACAGCCCCGTCGCCGGCGACAGCCAGTGCCGCGGCGGCGATACCCGAGCTGCGCCCGCGGCCCGCCACCCAGGCCACGCGCGGCGAGCGGACCGTAACCCTGGGCATATTCCGCCGCCTCGGCGCGAATTGGACGCACCTGGCCGACCTGCCCGACGTGACGATCGGCGACTCATCCCGCGTCCTGGCGACAACCGCCATGGGCCGGCTATACCTGATGATCTCCGAGCCCCCGCGCGGGCCCAACCGCATGCTGGTCTGGGCCGACGGGCAATGGCGCACCCTCCCGCTGGCAGGGGCCCTCGCCGAGGATGCGCCGCTGGCTATGACCACCGTCGCAAAGCGGGTGGTGGTGACGCTGGCCGGCGGCGCCGACCAGGCCGGCTCCCGCGAAATAAAACTGGCGGAGATGGCCCCCGCCGCCACCGGATTCTCCGTCCAGAAGATGCTGCTTGGCGATAAGCCCTTCACCTTCAGGGTGGGCACGCTGCCAGAGATCACCAGGATGGACGACCAACTGGCCATGCTCTGGCAGGACGCCAACGGCCTGGCTTTCGGCACCTGCCAGCCGCGACTGGGCCAACTCGTCCCGGCCGGGGCCGTGGACGTTTTCAACCACGCGCCGGAAGGCGATGCCGCCCAGGGACTGTGGAACACAATCACCTGGATCATCGTGGTTGGAATCTTCGCCATCACGATGCTCTACCGGCCCCAAGGCGCCGCCGAGCCGTTCATCCTGCCTGCCGGGGTCCGGCCGGGCAATATCGGCAAGCGACTGTTGGCACTGCTGATCGACATGGTGCCCTGCTCCCTGCTGACCAGCCTGGCCTGGGAGGCGTGGCTGCTGGGCACTAAGGCAATGAGCGAGGCCCAACTGACCGACATGGTGCAGCGAGCGGTCAGGGCCATCCAGGACGAAAAACTGCCGGACTTCCCGATCGAAGTCGCCATCCTGAGCATCGCCGTGATGGCGACCTTCGTGATCTACTGCCTGTTCATGGAGGCCCGATACGGCGCCACGCTGGGCAAGATGCTCCTCAAGCTTCGCGTCGTCGGCAACGGCGGCCGGCGAGCGGACCTTCGGCAGTGCGTGATACGAAACCTCATGAAGATCCTCGAACTGAGCGTGATGCCCCCGCTGATGATGCTTATCCTCGTCTCGATGGTCATGATCGTCACGCGCTACAACCAGCGGTTCGGCGACCTGCTGGCGCGCACGGCCGTCATCGACGCCGCCAGCCTGCCCCTTGGGGACCTGCCCTCGCGACAAACCGACCCCGCCGACAACCAGCCCGCGGCCCCAGGATCCTCTCCGCCGCCGCTGCCGCCGAAACCGGGCAAGGATGATGAATCGGGCCGAGGTGAATAAGGTAAATAAGTAAAAAGAAGAAGAAACAGAAGAAGCATTAGAGGGGGATTACATGGATTACTGGATTACATGGATAGAAGCATTTAAGAGTTTCTTCTTAATCCATTTAATCCCTTAATCCATGTAATCCCCCTCTAATGCTTCTTCTGTTTCTTCTTCTCTGTACCTCTGCGCCTCCGCGGTAATCCGTTCTTCTTATCGCCGCACGCGGGCGTTGCCCTGCCAGATGCTCCAGACCTGTTCCTCGTCGGCGGGCTGGGCGTAGTCGGTCAGCATCGTCGTGGCCAGCGCCCCGGCGGCCCAGCCGAACTGGACCCACTTTTCGGGCGCCCAGCCCCTGAGAATGGCATAGAGCATTCCGCCGACGAAGCCGTCGCCTCCGCCGATGCGGTCCAGGACGGTTATCTCCCGCGGCTCGACGATGTGCCAGTTGTCGCCCCGCGACATTATCGCGCCCCAAAGGTGCCGCTCGGTGCTGAGGACCTCGCGCAGCGTCGTGGCGAACACGTCGGCGTTGGCAAACTTCCGCTTGGCCCGGCCGATCATCGCCTTGAAGCTCTCGATCTTCGCCGCCAGGCTCTCGCCGCCGGCCTCGGGGCCTTCGATACCCAGGCAGAACTGGAAGTCCTCCTCGTTGCCGACCAGGATGTCCGAAAGCCCCGCGATCTCCGCGAACACGCCGTGCAGTTCTTTCTCCCGGCCCTTCCAGAACGATGCGCGGTGGTTGAGGTCGAACGACACCCGCGTGTCGTGCTTCCTGGCCGCACGGGCAAGCTCGAGGCAGAACGTGCTCGTCTCGGGCGACAGGGCCGCGATCAGGCCGGAAAGGTGCAGCACCGCCGCGCCGTCGCGCCCGAAGATCCGGTCGAGGTCGAAGTCCTTGACGTTCAGCGTCCGGCCTACCTCGCCGGCGCGGTCGTTGTGTACGCGGGGCCCGCGCGAGCCGGCGCCGCTGTCGGCCAGGTTAAACTGGTGGCGATAGCCCCACGGCCCGCCTTGCGGGACTTCCTTGCCCTCGCAGTCCATGTGCCGCCCGGCCAGGTCGTCCCGGATGAATCGCGCGATGGGGCTGTCCTTGACGAAGGTCGTCAGCACCTTGACCTTCAGCCCGAGGTACGACGACACGCTGGCGACGTTGCTCTCGGCGCTGGTGGCCTGCATGGTGAAAGTGTCGCTGCAATGCATCGGCTGGCCGCTGGCGGGAGTAAGACGAACGCCCATGCTGGTCGGCACGATCAGGCAGTACGCGAACTTGTCTCGAAGCTTGATGCCCACGGGTGTTTCCTTTCAGTTCAATCGACTCATCGACTTTTCCGGCAAGTCTGTTCCGGAAAGAAGGTAGCAGGCAATCCGCCGCGGCGGAGTAGATAGTAGGGTTTCATAGCCGATTTTCCCGCCCGATGCAAACCTTCCCGCGGCCTGCCTGTGGCACGAGATCCATCAAGTGACACGTAACAGAGCACTGGAGCATTTTTGGCAGAGCGGTTATGCTGTCGAAGGCATTTGGATTTGTGGTCAGGTCCGGCGCGGGCTGGATGGCGATTGTGGCGCTGGGCAAGGCCGGCACCGAGGCCTTCTGGTCCCGCAGCCTGCCTCCCAAGCTCCTGCGGCGGCTGGATGCGGCCTTCCTCCTCGTGCCCGCAGGCGATGGGGCTGTGCCCAACGCCGGCGAGGAAGGGCAATCCGGTAGCCGGCGCAGCCCTGCGTAGCCGCAGGCGAAGCAGGGTAGCCGGCGCAGCCCTGCGTAGCCGCAGGCGAAGCAGGGTAGCCGGCGCAGCCCTGCGTAGCC
>Ga0315285_10001292_pt1 | contig 26225 bp, 31 predicted proteins | sample YL17G09_36_MG_FD_203698 | JGI IMG/M metagenome (GOLD analysis project Ga0315285, IMG submission 203698) | Sediment microbial communities from Yellowstone Lake, YNP, Wyoming, USA - YL17G09_36 | ecosystem: Environmental > Aquatic > Freshwater > Lake > Sediment | place: USA: Wyoming | collected... | reverse complement strand
AGAGAAGACTATGGATTATATAATGAAGAAATTGCAGCATGTGATGTCTTGCTTAGAATACCTACAAGTGAATCATATCTATCATTAAATCTATCACATGCTGTAGCTCTTGTTTTATATTCTCTCTATATTAAGAGAAAAACTATTCCAAAGGAAAAAAGAACAATTGGAAAAATTGAAAAAGAAAATCTATACAGTTTTTTTTCAGAGTTATTAAAAGAAATAAATTACCCTCAACATAAAAAAGAAAATACAAAAATAATGTTTAAACGAATAATGGGAAGAGCAATGCCATCAAAATGGGAATATCATACATTGATGGGTGTTTTTAGTAAAAGCTTAGAAAAAATCAAAAATAAATAACTATATTGTTTCTATAGTGAAATACACTTTGCCATCTTTTAAAGAAGAATGAACTTTATCTGCAAACCATACAAGTTCATTTATATCTGCAGTTTTTCCCTTCCACTCGTAGACAAAATCATAGTTTCCCTTGGTTGCTATGAAACCAAGGTTTAACAATTGATTTTTTATTTCTGATGGAGCACTTCCTTCGCTATTGAACATGATTTTAAGATATGTTTTCACTTTATCACAACTGTAATTATGAATTGATTTAAGGGTATTAAATGATTACGATACCGATAATTTCAAATTTCTAAGATGTTATATATATTGGATTTGGTATGAAACAGAGTATTAGAATAGCAATTGCTACAAGGAAGAGCATTTTTCTCCTTATATCAACTTCTGTATCATCGTTTAGTGGTGGCGGATGCATCATACCCATCATAAATATTATTAAAAACGCAAAAAACCACCATCCTGTAAAAATCATAATAAAAATAGCTATCCATCCTGCGTATTTTTGTTTCTCTCCAAGAACAGCTCTGAATACATGTCCTCCGTCAAGTTGACCTGCTGGTAAAAGGTTTATTGAAGTTATTAAAAGTCCAACCCAACCTGCAAATAAAATTGGATTCATATTAATTACAAAATCAGTCCCGTATGGTATATTATGGATAATATGAACTAAAATTGTAAAAAGAAATGAAGATCCTAATGCAGGTTCTCCAGGAGAAATTTGTGATAAGGTAGTTACTTCTGATGTGGCTATCCCAATAATTGTTATAGGTAATGCTACAAAAAAACCTGCCAATGGACCTGAAATACCAATATCTAATAATGCTTTTTTGTTAGGTATCGGCTCTCTGCTGGATATTAATGCTCCAAATGTTCCAATGTTAAAGCTAGGAAGAATTGGTGGTATTGGTAAGAAAAATGGTAAAGACGTAGAAACTCCATGTTTTTTTGAAATAAAATAATGTCCCATCTCATGAATAAACAAAATACTCATTAGTGGTAAAGCAAAAAGAATAGTTCCAAAAAACAAGTTTTTAATGTTGATTACATCCATTACATTTGGCATACTCCATATGTCAAGGTAACCAATGTATAATATGGATCCAGTAAGAATTGTGGTAATAATAGTTGCAATTAGAAGTATTAAATTAATCCAGATCGGTTTTTCCTTTTTTTTTGGCCTTTTTATGATATATATAATATGTTCTCCTTTTTCATACCTAAGCATTGGAATGTAACCTTTTTCTTTGAGCGATTTTCGAAGTGTATTAAATTTTTCTTCTAGTGATTCTTTGTCAATTCTACAAAAAAACGCAGCAGTGTCAGCATCATATCTCATATCGTAAAAAGGAAAATGTTTACCAACTTCACTTTTCAACAATTCAATATCTAGATTAGTATCAGTTTGTGTAGGTTCGAAAGGTTTCCAAGACCAAGAATTAGACATTTCTCTGGGCAATATAACCTTTGTTTTATAAAACCTTCGTTTAACAATATAATTTTTTCATACATCATCTTTATTTATACCTTCTTTTATGCCATTTAAGTGAAAAAATTATGACAGTTAACCTTATAATAGGCACTCAGTGGGGAGATGAAGGAAAGGGAAAAGTTGTTGATTATTTTTCTAAAGATGCAGATTATGTTGTACGTTTTCAAGGTGGAAATAATGCCGGCCATACAATTAAAGTTGGAGATGAAGTGTATAAACTTCATTTGATACCTTCAGGTTCTATTCAAGGAAAGATTGGTGTTATTGGAAATGGTGTAGTAATTGATCCTGAGGTTCTCATTAATGAAATTAATGATCTTAGAAATCGAGGTATTGTACCAAAACTTCTAATTAGTGACCGTGCAAATATAATAATGCCTTACCATAAGATTCTTGATGGTGCTGAGGAGCAGTATCTTGGGGATAAAAAAATCGGCACAACAAAACGTGGTATTGGGCCTTGTTACAGTGATAAAGTATCAAGGAACGGGATAAGAGCAATAGATATTACAGATAAAGAAACATTAAGTAAAAAGCTTGATATCATACTTCCTATTAAACAAAGAATTCTTGATACATATAAAATAGATAAAAAACTCGATAAAAAAGAGATTCTTGAAACCTATATTAATTACGGAATAAAATTGAAAGGATTCATAACAACTACACATATTAAACTGTATAAAGCGATAAAATCTAGGAAAAATATTCTTCTTGAGGGTGCCCAAGGTACAATGCTTGATGTCGATTATGGTACCTACCCTTATACAACATCATCTAATACCATTGCTGGTGGATCAATAATTGGTACAGGAATTGGACTTCATTACATTGATGATATTATTGGTATTGTAAAGGCATATACAACCAGAGTAGGTGAAGGACCACTGCCATCAGAACTATTCGACGAAGTTGGGAAACACCTTGCAGAAAAAGGACACGAATTTGGAACAACAACAAACAGACCAAGACGGTGCGGATGGCTTGACTTGGTCGTAGTAAAACATTCCTGTATATTATCAGGTATCACAAAACTTGCTATTACAAAACTTGATGTTTTAGATAATTTAAAAACTATAAAAATTTGTACAAAATATAAGCTAGAGGATAAAGAGATAGATTATTTCCCTGCAAATATTGAAGAAGTGAAAAAATGTAAACCAATGTATAAAGAATTTAAAGGATGGGACAAGATAGATATAAATTCAAAAAAATTAACTGATTTACCAAAAGAGGCACAAAAATATCTAAAATTTATAGAAAAAGAACTCAAAACTCCAATAGCAATTGTATCAATTGGTCCGGGAAGAAAGGAAACAATAGAAGTTTAAACTGTTTTTTTCACATTTAGTGCAGTATTAATCCAACGCAGGTATGAATTGCATGCTGCTCTAAGAGAACTGATATTTTTAGCTTCTATTTCTAAAGAAAAAGTTTTGTTAGAAAGAGATACCTCAACATTTGTTTTAGGAATTTTATGTTTTATCTCAGGATCAAGTGATTCAGCTACAATTCTTGCTTCTTCTTCTGAATCAAAGTTAAAAACAAACTTGGCAGTTTTTTTCATAGAACCTTTATTTTGAAGAAATACGTTTGGCAATTGTTGGTCTTTCTTTATAAAATATTTTACTACCACAGTATGGGCATTGCATACCTATGTTTTTCACATCGAACTTTACACTTTTTTTACATAGTCCACATTTATATCCGGTCATTTTTTCTTGCCTTCTTCCTTAACTTTTTCGGGTTCTGTTTTTGTTATTTCAGGTAGTAATATTTCACCTCTTAGCATTTTTTCTACATTTTGACCAGCTTCAGTTCTTGGTTGATAGGCGCCACCGGCAAACTTAATGTTACATTTTCTACATTGCCATATACTTGTGCTAATCCTCTTTACTGTTTGATGACCGCAGCTTGGGCAGATATGTTTTCCTTTTTGTATAATTTCAACGTTGCGTACTCTAGTTCTTGCTCTCACGCCATATCTAGCTTGAAAACGCCCTGCAGGACCTACTTTTTTTGTTCTCTTTGACATATTTATTTACCTACACTTTTATATAATTGTTCTAGTATTTTCTTGCCGTTATCTGTAGAAGCCTTAATAACTTTTTTTATTTCATCCCGATTAAAACTACCATTTAAACCTTTCTGCATTGCACGTATATCACCATTTTTATCTATTGCAACTGTGAGTCTTGCCTCTGCAATCTCCTCTTCATCAAGAGATGGATCCATTACAACAGCACCATTATATTTCACAGATGTGCAAGAAATTGGCGGATCCCTGAGTGGTAGAGGAAAATTCTTTGGGTGATCATCTAAATATTGTTCAATGGAAGGTAGTTTCTCCTTAAGTATTTCAAATGTTGGTTTTAATCTTTCAATCGGTACATTTGTAGTCATTAACGCAGCAAGAGACGCAAGAGATGCTGCATCAAATAAATTACCATCATAATCTAAAATGTGGATGTCAATAAATATCATCCATACTTTTTCTCTAGGTACAATGCACAGCTGATCTACATCTATTATTTCAGATTCACGAATTCCTCTATCAACAACTCTAGCAAGTTCAATTGCATCTGCTTGGGGAGGACCTGATTCAAAATCAGGTGAAGCAAGTGGAATTAGTTCAGCTGCTGTTGTCATTACACCCTCATCAGGTGTGTCAGGATAAGGTTCACCGATATCCAGTTTGATTCCAGCAATTACCTGGGTATTACCAATTTTTGCACGTGCTGAGCCTTCTGCGTTAGAGATAATATCTGTTTCAATCTCTATTTTTCTATATTCATTAAACTTTCGACCGTCTGCTCTTTTTCCATTTTCTGCAAGTTTTGCTAAGTAATCCCGCTTTAGAGATGGAGTAATCGTCATTTTATATCCCCTCCGAAACAGATTGATATTTTTTCATGATTGCTTGTTTCTGGAGATCTGATACTATGTAACAACCTTTGATTGCCATATCAAGAGCTTTATCAAATTCCTCCAAGGTTAAATGTCCATCCATCTGAAGAAGTAAAATCTCACCTGTACGTGGTGATATAGCTACAGGTAAATCTGCTGCACCACAGTTATCCTCTTGTTTTCCCAGATCTAAAACGACATGACCATCTATTTTACCAGCCGCACATGCTACTGGAATATCTTTCATTGGGATTCCAGCATCTACAAGTGCAACTGCTGCTGCTGTTAGACCAGCACATCTAGTTCCAGCTTCTGCATCTAAAACTTCGATACATACATCGATTGATGCTCTTGGAAATTTCTCAAGCAAAATGACATTTTCTAAAGCTTCAGATATAACTTTAGAAATCTCTCTACTGCGCCTATCTGGTCCTGGACGTTTTCTATCATCTACACTAAAAGCAGCCATATTATATTTGGCATTTACAATAGCTCGTAGTGGATTTTGTGTGTGTCTTGGGATTGCCTCTCTTGGGCCATATACTGCAGCAAGAACTTTATTGTCACCCCATTCTAAATAGCATGAACCTTCAGCTCTATGAAGCACTCCTGCTTCAATTTTTATTTTTCGCATTTCATCAGGTTTTCTGCCATCTAATCGTTTTCCGTTTTTAATTAATTTAATTTCTGTGTTCATTTAACGCACATCCTTTGCTTCTTTTAATAATAATTTTTCTATTTTATTTGTAAGTCCATATGATAGAGCTTCGTCTTCTATCATTTTTATTGTATCTATTACTTTTTTTACGCCTTCAATGTCGCCATCTATCCATATTCTTCCATTCTGGCCAACAAATATTCGGCAATTTGTGTATTTTTTCAACAGAGATATCATCGAACCCTGTTTACCAATGATTCTTGGTACTTTAGAAGGTTCGACATCTATTATTAGTCCGCCCTTGATTTTATATAAATTACGATCATTAAGTGTAATCTGTAGCCTTTTTTCTTGGTCAACCTGTAGAACTTTTGCCATTATGGAATCACCATGGTTTAAATATCTTTCGGTTTCACCAAATTCTACCTCCCATGGTACTTCATTCACATGTAAAAGTGCAGGGTATGCTGCATTGATATCAACAAGCCAACTTGAAGCCATTGCTTCTTCAACAATACCAATTACAAAATCTTTTTCTATAGGATCATAACGACCTTTTAATGGGTTGACATTAATATAATCAGAACTATTATTCAATATGCCTAGTATTTCTGCATATATTTTTCCATTTTCGACAAAAGTCCCTCTTCCAGCTTTTTTGTTTTTAATATCCCCTAAAAGCTGACTTGGAATAACTATTTCACGCTTTTCTTGAGCCATAAAATAATAACCTCTATATAAATCACTTTAAAATCTTTGTGGATATATTTCCCTTAGTAGCATTATTTAACTTGTCATAAAAATCTGTTTGCATACCCGCAGGAAGTTTAATAATACCAATCCAAGAACCATCTGATTGCCAATCCTCCCTTTCAAGAGTTCCAAAGTTACGAATAACTCCATAAGCCTTACCAATATGTTCTGCGGGAATTTTTACTGATATCCTAACATTTTCCATAGAAATAGGTATAATAGGTCTTAAAAGCTCAATAATTGTTTTAACCTGTTCGTTAACTGGTTTAAATGGATCAACATGTACTCCTATCTGTTCCATTGCTAACTCAATTCTTTGACGCGGATGCGGAGATTTTGTCTTTGGATCCATAGCGTTTCTCACAATTGTTTCAACAATTCTATTTCTTTTATTCTTCTGCATTTTATGACGTTGATCTGTTGTTAGATGTATATCACCTTTTAAAATAATCTGCTTAGAAATTTCTGCTATATCACTGGTACCAAAACTTTTTTGAAGAGATTCCTCAGATGCATGCGTTCCTTTTTTTGAATCCTTAAAAATCGCATCTATAGCAAGACTTTGAACAATATTAACATCTTTTCCATCAATAAAGTCAGCTGCTGCGTTGGGATCAATTAGTACTTCAAAATGTTCCTCCCCCTTTTTCAAACGCGCAATGACTGCTTCATCAAGACTAACCAACTCTAACTTCCTCCAATTGCTTTATGTACGTATCTCTTTGTTTCTTCAGGACTTAATATATGGAACTTGAAGTCTTTATCCACAATACCAATTTCAGTTGCGTCAGGGTTGAGTTTGCCTTCAGTTGCTTTATGAAGAGCCTTTATCGCCATGTCAACAGCCTCATCCATAGATAGACCATCTCGATAATTATTTTCAAAATAACTCATAGCTCCATTTCGTCCTGATCCTTCACTACTTGCTTTATACTCCATCAATGCACCAGACGGATCAGTTGAAAACAATCTTGGTCCAGTCTCATCTACACCTGCTATTAACAATGCTGTACCAAATGGTCTTACTCCACCATACTGTGTATATGTTTGTTTGAAATCACAAATACGCTTTACAAGAGTTTTTACCTGTATCTTTTCGTTATATGTAATTTCATTTATCTGAGCATCTAAACGTGCTCTATCAATTAATGCCCTAGCATCTGCTACAAGACCCGATGTGGCACAACCAATGTGCCCATCAATTTCAAAAATCTTTTCAATAGATCCTGGCTCTACTAAACGGGATGTAACACGCTTATCAACTATTAAAACTGCGCCTGTTTTATATTTTATACCAACAGTAGTTGTACCTCTTTTTACTGCTTCTCGAGCATATTCTACCTGAAATAATCTTCCATCTGGCGAAAAGACGGTAATAGCTCTATCATATGCCATATTTGCTGGTTGCATATTTTCATTTCACCTCTATTCCTATCTTATAAAGTATAGATACAAATAATTTAATTTTCCAACTCAGAATACACTAATTATGTATATAGTTTGTGATAACATACTAAATATATTTATCCTATTAAAATCCTTTCCTATCACCCCATATTACCTTATGAAGCTGTAAACCTAGTTTAACATTTAGTTTATCATAAACTATCCAATCTGCTAAATTTCTTGGATTTGTTCCCCAGACAGGTTGAAAAAAAACAGTGCAACTTGGTTTATACTTATTAACTATTTTTTTTGCATAGTTATAATCGTCTTTATCTTTTATAACAAATTTCAGCTGATCATCCATTCTAAGGTAAGATATGTTTTTTAAATAGGTTTTATCATGCATATTTGATGAAGGGCATTTTATATCTAATGAAATCATTAGAGATTTTTTATTTGATAATTTTTTGATGCTTATGCTTCCATTTGTTTCAAGACAGATTTTATAGTTTCTTTTTAAAAGGGCATCTATTATATCTACTGTCTCATTTTGTAATAGTGGTTCTCCTCCAGTTATGCATATGTATTTGCATTTATATTTATTAATTTGTTTTACTATTTCATTTATACTCATTTCTTTACCATCTTTGTATGCATATTTTGTATCACAAAAGGAGCACCTTAGATTACAACCTGTAGTTCTAACAAATATATTTGGAAGACCAGTCCATTTACCTTCTCCTTGTAAGGAATAGAATATCTCATTTATTTTCATAAGTTTGTATATCAAGATAATTTAACTTAAAAACATTTGCTATTTGTTAAAAAAGCTCAATATCTTTTAATAGAGTAATTTTTTTGGTACCTCTCTAGTATATCTTATTAGTTCTATGCATATGCATCTGCATCTACATAATTATCTGCATATTTAGCTGCAAAAAAAGGTAATACTGTATCTATGTTATTACATGTATAGCGCTCTAAAATATTGCAATCATAAACTTGAGATAAGGATGCAAAAGGATGGGAAAAAAATTACTGGGGTAATCATCATAATGTTTTTCCTAAAATCATACACGGAAAAATCGAGTTTTGGGAGGGCATGGACATTCCGTGGTATAATTTCGATTGGCACCCCGCAAAAGAACCATATGACATATAGATTTTTTGAACGATTCCCAATACTACAAATGTTTTAGCAGCGATTAGAACTAAAATGAATCTAAATGAAGATGTTGTAAAGAAAGCTAAAGATCTTAAAATTAATATCAGTGCATTAGCTGAAATGGGAATTATAAATTACATTAAAGAATTAGAGAATATAAGAGTAGAAAATAATATTTTTACTAATACTCCAATTCAATTTCATAGGCAAAGCAGTGGAAGAATTAAAGATAATAAAAATCAGGTGGGCCCGCTGAGATTTGAACTCAGGTCTATAGCTCCCGAAGCTACAAGGATACCAAGCTACCCCACGAGCCCAGATTTGCAATACAAAAATAGAAAATGGATAAAAGATATTTTTGGTAAAAAATAATATAAGGGTTTATTTTAGATTTTTGAGAAGTTTTCCAAGTTCAGTATATTTTTTTTCAAGAATTTTTGCAGATTCTATTATTGCATCCTTTGCACTAAGAGAACCATCTGTTTCAAAACTAAATATTACTTTATTAGGATCCCTGTTAATATGAATAAAATCTACATTTTCTTTTTCTATTAATGATTCTAAGATGCGTAGTTTTTTATCGTCTTTTATCTCTAGTTTATTAACTTTGATTTCTACAAGATTTTTTGGAAGTTTATTTACAAATTCCTTTACATCATTTATTCTTTTTTTATCAAATTCGATAGTACTATCCATTCTGTATCTAGGAGCTAGAACAGCTTGCCATTTTGCATGGTCTCTTCCACGTCCTAAGACAGCCTCCACTTCAAGAATTAAACGTTGGTCCCCATATAAAGTTACTATCGGTATTTTATCCTCTGTGATTGCCCAGCTTTTTTCAGCAGGTTGCAAATCACCTGAGTATACTACTCCTTCACCTTCTTTACTTAAGGTATATCGTACTGTGCAGCTTGGACATCCCTTACCTTTACAAGTGCATTCATCTCTAAATGTCAAAAGACTTAAATCAGTTGGAATAGGAATCAACCCCAAACGATGGGAAATAATCTCATCAAAAAGAGCAGTGGTATTATCATACATTACAACGCCATCTACTGCAAGTTTAGGCAACTCAGAAAGCATGATTCTTCTTAAGGAATTAACAAAATAAGGTTTAGTGTCCTCAATTATTAAAACTGCTTTTTTAGGTTTTAATTCTTTAACGTCAATCTTCATTAAATGTCACCTAAATTCTTCTACCACGTTTGCCGCCCTTTTTTTTACAACCATCATGTGGAATAGGAGTTACATCCTCTATTTTACCAATCTTTAAACCGCTTCTTACAAGAGCACGAATTGCAGCCTGAGCACCACGACCAGGTGTCGCTTGCTTGTTTCCACCTTGTCCCCTTACTCTAACGTTGACTTTATCAATTCCTTTTTCACGAACAGCATCTGCAACGATTTGTGCAACTTTCATAGCAGTATAAGGTGCTCCCTCATCTTTTGCTGATTTTGTTACCATGCCTCCAGAGCATCGAGCAAATGTTTCAGCTCCAGTTAAATCTGTAACAGTAATTATTATATTATTAAATGATGCAAAAATATGTGCAATTCCCCATCTTCCCATACTTAATCTCCTCCTTCTTTAATATCAATTGATTTATCGTTTGATTCTTCATTTTTTTCTTTAACTGCTTCTTCTTTTGGTGGTTTAACAGGCTCCGGTGGTTTTTCTTCAGGTTTTTCAGTTTTAGGTTTTTTTTCTTCTTTTTGCTCAGGCTCAGAAGGTTTTTCTTCACCAGATTTTTCCTCTTCTAATCTCTTTTCTTTTGGTTCTTTAAGTTTAATTTCTTTTTTAATTGGAGCTGATTTAAAATCAGCACGAGGTCTAGCTGGATGCATTAAATCATTCAGCGGAGAATCAGGTGTGTAACCAATTTCTGACTCCTCATCTTTTGTAACCAAATAACCTGGAATAGTTATCCTTTTTTCACCGATTAATATATGCCCATGTGAAATTAACTGTCTTGCCTGAGTTGGTGTGCTTGCTAGTCCTTTAAGATATGTAAGGGTTTGTAATCTACGAGACAAAATAGTATCAATCCCAAGTGCCAATACATCATCTATTTTAGAATTTGGTTGTAGAATATTCATTCTATTAAGATGCGTTAATAATTGATCGCTTTCTTTTTTACTTTGAACATCGGCTCTACTTGCTCTAGCCCTTAATTCTCTAGCTTGTCCACGATAGTTTCTTAATTTGGTTCGAGCTTTCCAAATTTCTCTTTTATTTTTTAGACCATACTTTTTAATTAGTTCGTTTTCAGCTTTTATACGATCCGCTTGCCACGGATGACTCGGAGTTTCGTATTGCTTCCTAGAAAATTTTGGCGCACCCATAAAAATCACTTAGTCGGTTCTACTACTTCCCTCTTTTTTGATACACCCAGAGCTAGTCCCTTTCTATTGTTAGCTCTTGTGCGTTGACCTCTAACTGGAAGTCCACGTTCATGTCTAATACCTCTATATGATCTGATTTTTTTCATAATGTTGATTTCATCTCTTAATCGCATATCAATATCTGTACTAATTAAATGAAAGTTTTTACCTGTTTCATAATCCTTACGATGATTAAGCATCCAACCAGGAGCATTTTTACTTATATTATCAATTGCTTCTTGTAACTTTGTAACTTGATCATCTGTCAAATCCCCCATTTTTTTATACCGGTCAACACCTGCTGTATCAGCAAGAAAAGTAGCCATATGAACTCCAATTCCTCTTACATTGGATAGGCCATAGACAACGTTTTTTTCTCCATCAACATCTGTGTTTGAAAGTCTAACTATATATTTGAAATCTGGACCTCTATCCACTTTTTTCTTAGGTTTTTTCTTCTTTTCCTCATCTTTTCCATGTTTCTCTTTTTTAGATGTTTCAGGCTTGGCTTTTTTTTCAGGTCGTTCTTCAATTGTTTTTTCAGAAGATTCTATATCTTTATTTTCAGTATCAGATTCTTCTGTATTTTCTTCACTTATATCTTCTGATTTACTAGTTTCTTCAGTTTGATCTTTTTCCTCTGGTTGAGATTCTCCTTTAAACTCATCTTCGACTTCTTCGTCTGGTATCTCAGGCGTTTTTTTATCTAGTTTAGATGCATCTATCAAGTTTATAACCTCTATTAACTTATATTTGGATTGTTGTTACCCCTTATATTATAAAAGGAAGTATTGCCATTAATAAAAGAAGTTATATTTAAGCATTTAGGGAGGTATGTAGGTATTTCGATGCTTTTTTTATATGTTACCGCAATTCATATATGCTAAAATTATATCCTTTGAATGAGTGGTTCAATAATGTCAAAAACCATTTGGACAAAAATAAATGAAATACTAGAAGGAAATAAAACTGATAAAACTGTAAACATCCGTGGATGGATATATAGAACTCGTAGCAGTGGAAACATCGTTTTTACAGTAATAAGAGATGTTTCTGGAATTCTTCAAGCCACAATTAAAAAAGGTAATCTTCCAGATAAAGAATTTGAAGATGCAAAAAAAGCATTAATTGAATCTTCTCTTGAATTGAAAGGTGATGTAAAAGAAGATAAACGTGCACCAGGTGGATATGAGATTCAGGTTACTGGTGTCAATATTATAAATTTTGCTGAACCTTTTCCAATTGTAAAGGATCAAAGCCCTGAATTTTTACTTGATCAAAGACATCTTTGGCTTCGGTCTCAAAATCTTTCTTCAATTCTTAAGGTTAGGTCAACTATTGTTGGTGCAATTCATAAATTTTTTAGAGAAAAAGGTTACTATGAATTTGATGCACCTATCCTACAGCCAAATCAATGCGAGGGCGGATCTACTTTATTTGAAGTCAAATATTATAATGATAAAACCTATCTATCACAGTCATGGCAGTTATATGCTGAAGCCGCGATTTTTTCACTTGAAAAAATCTACAATATGGGGCCGACTTTTAGAGCTGAAAAGTCAAAAACCTCACGTCATCTTTCTGAGTTTTGGATGGCTGAGATGGAATTAGCTTGGGCAGATCTTCAAGATATTACAGAAATTGCAAAAGAAGAAATCAAATACATTTTAAAAGAGGTTCTAAAAAACAATAAACGTGAATTAGAGATACTTGGACAGAATATTAACAAATTAGAAAATATTGCAAAATCAAAATTTCCAACTATTACTTATACAGAGGCTCTAAAAATTTTAAATGAAAAAGAAAAAATGAAAATTGAATGGGGCAAAGATTTACGAACTATTGAAGAAAACAAGCTCATGGATCATTTTGATACCCCAGTTGTTATCACAAATTATCCTCTTGAAATAATGGCTTTCTATAAACCAAAAGATCCTAAAGAACCAAAAACAGCATTATGTTTTGATATGCTTGCTCCTGAAAGCTATGGAGAAATAGTTGGTGGGTCTCAGAGAAGCCAGGATATAAAAGAAATGACTCAAAGACTTAAAGAAATGGGTGAGAAAGTAGAAAATTATCAATGGTACTTTGATCTAAGAAGATATGGATCTATTCCTCATGCAGGCTATGGATTAGGAGTAGAAAGGGTTGTTGCTTGGATATGTGGAATTGACAACATTAAAGATGCTATTCCTTTTCCCCGGACACTTTTGCGTTTTAGACCATAGGTGATTTATTTTATGAGATCCAATGTTCATGTTATTATATCTGGAAGAGTTCAAGGAGTATGGTTTCGGGCATCTACAAAACAAAAAGCAGAACAACTTGATTTAAAAGGTTGGGTGAGAAATACAACAGATGGAAACGTAGAAGCTGTATTTGAGGGAGATGAAAAACATGTAAAGGAGATGCTTGACTGGTGTCGCCGTGGTCCTCCATTTGCTAAAGTTGAAAATGTAAAAGTAAAAAATCAAGAACCAACTAACTGTTTAGATTGTTTTTCTATAAAACACTAAATAAAATTATTAAAAGAATTTACCATTTCCTCGTTTCTATCAACCAAAATTATTTTTTCAAACTTATTTTCAAAATCCTTTGCAATAGACGTTATTGTTTTAGCAGCATCATCAGATGATACCCCTCCAACACCTGTTCCCATCCCTGGAATTGCAATTGATTTTAATTTAAGTTTAAACCCTGTTTCAAAAGCTGCTTTTGTCGCTAATTTCACGTTTTCTACATCAATTCTTGTTGCAGGTTGTTTCATTGTAGGTGCATGAATAACATATTTACATGGGAGGGTACCTGCTGTTGTTACAACTGCTTTCCCTACTGGTATAGGTGCTTTACCAACTGCTTCCTTTTCGATTTCTATTCCACCGACTCTTTTTATAGCACCAGCTACACCCCCACCCATATAACCAAAAGAGTTAGCAGGATTAACGATAGCATCGCATTTGATTTGGGTTAAATCCCCCCTCTGAACAATTATTGCCATAACTATTCTTCTTCTGTCTTTGATTCCTTCTTTTTTTTCTTTTTCTCTTTTTCTTCTTCTTTCTTTTTTTTCTCTTCGGCTCTTTCTTCAATGTGTTGTTTTTCTTTTACTGTCATTCCCTTTAGAGTCTGAATTCGTGATCTCATTGCTTTAATTCTATCATAAACTTTTCTTTTCTCGATGTTTGATTTTGCTTTTGTAATTTTTTTATTCTCGAATTTTTCGTCTAGATTTGCAATCCTAATTTCTTCTTTATCAATTCGTTTCTCCAGCTTAGAGATATTTTTATCTAATCTATCAACGAAACTCATGTTATTTACCTCACATTTTTTTCCTGTTTGCTTCACGGGTATTGTTTTCTTTACCTAAATATTCTGCGATAAAATCACAACCAAGAGCTTCTATTATTTCAACTAATATGTCAAAAGCATTTTGAAGAGTTTATAAACTGAATTTCCAACCTAGAAAGATATTAGGGGTCCATCTATGATTAATAAATCCGGTTTTTTTATTAATAAAACAATCTTTAGTTGTATTGTTACAGGTCTCTGAAAATCAAATGCTATTTTGAATATTCTAAAAGTCTTTAGCATTTTTAAATATTTGAATAAAATAAAAATATATCAAAATATGAACTAAATTAAAAGATCATATTAAAGAAAAAATTATCATATCCTGATTTGATTTCACCAACATCTGGATAAAACGTTATTGACTCATCACATTTATCACAGTAGAATTCTATTATTAAAGTTGAATCAAGTCTTTTTATAGGAATTTTTTTCATCAAATTGCCGCATTTTGAGCATTTCCTGTTAAAGTCCATTTATATCTATAGTATTATTTGTAACAAGTAATATATAAATATATTGCTAAAAATTATTAAAATCCCGATATTTTTAGATATAAATTATAAATTTTTTAAAAATGAAAAAATTTTTACTACTCTAATTTTTCAACGTTTAAAAATAATTTTTTCTTTATATATTATTTTAAAGATTCTGTGATATGGAATCATTGCAGTTGTTGTTTTCATAAATGATCTCTCTAGTTTTATAATATCTTTACCAGATATGACTTTAGTATCATTTAGAGCACCTCTATGTATATACCAAATTTCAGCCTGTGTTAAATCGCAATTTTTCTTCCATTTCAATTCATTTAAGATATCTCTAGGATTTGTCATATCTTTAATCATAAATGCATAATTTTTATTTGAAAATTTTAGGTGAATTGAAAACAAAAAATGTCATTTCACCGCTCGAAATGCTATTTCCATTCTGATCATATATTTTTGTTTCTATAATTTGTTTCATAAAAGCAGGTTCATTCCAATTCCATATAAATGGTTGTTGAGTTATTGTATCTTTCAATTTTCCATTAACATAAAACTCTGCTTTTTTCACCTTTTCATCATTTACATCGATTCTTAAAGGACCAATTACTAACGGTTTAAAGAAGGGAATTATCTTTTTACTTTTTATATAAATAAAACTTTCTAATGTAATTATTTTAAATTTAAGAAGAAGTAAAACTGCAACTCCAATAGCTCCAATTATACCAAATAATAAACCTAATTGAAGTAAATCAAACTTTTCCTTAACAACTTCATATGAAACAAATAAATACTGGGTACTATTTTGTGTTTCAACATTATTTGCTTGAGCTTTGATCCATAATTCATATTCACCATTTACCAAGTTGTTTGGTGGCGTATAATAAAAAGTAATATTATCAGTGGTAACTAAATCGGATATTATGTAAATTGTATTCTTTATTTCTGTATTATAAAAATCAGCATAGGTTATTTCAACAGCTATATTAAAAATGATTTTAATTGTAGGATTATCTACACTTATTGTTCCTTCTGAAGGAATAAATTCAGGAGGGGTTAACGTAGGTGGTGTGTAAGAAAAAACAATTTGATATTCTATTTCTGGATCATCAAGAATATAGTAAGTTTCACTTTTTTGAATAATTTTGTCATCATCTATTTTAGTACCATTTTTACTGACACTAACTAAATTGGTAATTTCTCCATATTCATTGATATCTGGTTTTAAAATTTTTAAATAAATCCAGCCATCTGTTTTGTTTACATTTACAGTTGCTATCACTTTATTGTTTATTTTATCAATATTAGTATTTGTTAAAACTCCATTAATATTACTATTTATTGGAAGAATTGTATCTGCTGTTGAATTCCACATAAATTCTGGTATTATTTCATCATCTATTGATAATAGAAAAGAAATGTTTCCGCTTATGTTTATACTTTTAGTATGAACTGCCTTTAACACATTGTTTAGATCAATAAAAGTATCTACAATAGAGTCTCCATCTGTATCATAGCTATAAAATGGTTCATTAAGTGTTATATCGTATTGTTTTTCAATTTCATTAATTGTTGAATTGGAAGGTGTAAATTTAATTAAAGGAATTATTAATGCATAAGTGTTAACAGTGTTAGTATTTTCCTCATCATCTGTAACAGTTAGATTCACAGTATAATTACCATTTGATGAGTAAATATGACTCACACTGATACCAGAACCAGTTGTTCCATCTCCAAAAATCCAATCGTAGGTGGATATATTCCCATCTAAATCAAAGCTGTTTAATGCATTAAATGTTACTCTTGTTCCAACTATTGCTATATAAGGTCCACTTGAATTTCCATACGGCTTTTTAGTATTATTTTGATTTCCAGAGGGATCCGTTGCATAAATTATACTATATACCCTACTCGGATTTTCATTAATAATGATAACCTTTTCATAGTAATTATTAGTCTTTTTATCCATTCCAACAGTTAAATGATCACTACCATTATACCAATATTCAATATTAACATCATCAACTTCGTTATCATCAGTTACTGTTACACCAAATGTATAACTATTTGGTAAAATATTATATGAAGAGCCATATTTATTAACAGTTATTGTAGGTGCTGAAATGTCTAAGATACTAACTGTTTTCGATGCGATTGTACGTGCATTACCCCATATATCACAAGCATAAATATGATAATTTAAACTGTTTGTTGAATTATCTAATATTGCATAATACTCATAGTAATTTCTATAAACGTTTATCATCGAGCAATTACCACTAAATATATTGTCTTTTTGACTCCAATCAACTTTAACAGTTAAAGGCTCACTATTTGCATCATCAGTTACTGTTGCATTAAATGTAAAAATTGTTTTAGGAGACGCTGTTTTAGGAGTATTATCGGTTATTGTAGGTGGTGTACCTTCTGTTATATAAAATGTTCCACTACTTGAACTCTTCCAATTTCTTGCATCTCTTGCACCAATGTAATATGTATAAGTGCCAATAACTAAGTATTGTTTATTACAATAATATGTATTACCTGTTTTATTTTGAATTATTGAATTATTACTTGTTTGGCTATTTGGATATGTTACAATTAAATAAACATCTCTAACTTTTAAGTTATCAGTAACAATAGCTGATATGTATGTATAACTCCCAACTGTTTGAGAAGTAGGTGATGCCTGAACAAAAGTTATAGATGGACTAGTTATATCAAGTAATGGACCATTGTCTTGGTTAGAGGCATATATAGTATAAGCGTTATCTGCTATACCATCTCCATTGCTATCTATTGCACCTTCACTAGGTTCATCATAATCATCCCAATAGTTACCACAGATATATAAACCTCCAACAATGTTTGCACCTCCAACATAAGTTGTGTTCCATCTATTGTTACTTATAGAATTTATACTTTTATCAATCGAATTTTCTGTATTATCGTGGAAATAATTGTTGTAGATTAAATTGTTTATTGTAAAATAATCTAAATTCATTCCATATCTAGAATTACCATATATTTCATTGCTGTTGATTGAATCGTTAGTAGAATTTGACATACGTATACCATCATAAGAATTATTTCTAATTGTGTTACTGGAGATAATGTTGTTATCATCAGCAAATAGATATATTCCATGGTCTCCATTATTGTATATATTATTACTCTGAATTATGCTGTTTGAACCTACCAAAATAATTCCATAATCACTATTTTTATTAATGATGCTATTGGTTATTGTATTAGAACTTGAATTTTCTAATCTAACTCCAGTGTCAACATTGCTATAAATATCATTATCTGATAAAGTATTATAATCGCAGTGGTCGTTTAAAAATATCCCATTTTTAGTATTACTTGAAAAATTACTATTGGTAATAGTATTATAATTACATGTTTCATTTAAGAAAATACCATTATGCGTATTACTTTGTACAGCATCGTTGTTTTGGATAGAATTATTGCAGGAGTTATACAAAAATATTCCATTATTCGAATTACTTGTAATAGAATTATAGGTTATAACATTATTATCTGAGTGATTAAGATATAATCCGTTTCCTCCATTACTCGCTATTGTATTATCATAAATTGTGTTATTACCACTGTTATTAATATAAATTCCATGTTTTCCCCCACTTTGTATTATATTATCTGTTATTATGGTATTTCCAGAAATGATATTTATCACAGCATTGAAAATTTCAGTACCACAATTTTGGATTGTAAAATGGCTGATATTTACATTTTCAGAAGATATCGTTATTCTGTCTCCTGAATCACTTCCTGTTATTGTAGTTAATGTTTTATCTTCTCCAAAAAGATCTAACCTATGGGATATTGTTATAGTTTCAGAGTAAGATCCTGCATAAACTACAATTCTGCCTCCAGGCGAAGAAACATCGATAGCGTCTTGGATACTATCGAAATGATCTACTTGCCAACCTGGAGTATTAGCATCATAATCATCATCTACATAGTATCTAGGTAAAACATCTGCTTTGCAGTCCTCGATGAAATTAAATGAAATAAAACAATTTGAAGCTAATATAATTACCATTAATACAATTAAAGTTTTAGGTTTCATCCCATCTGCCTGCATATGCAATTGCATATATAGGATGTGTTATTACATTAAAAATATTCCTATACTCAAATACCTAACTATTAAACAATAGCACACTTATTTTTAATAGACAAAGAAAACTAATTAAATACTTTAAGAATGTATTATTCTTGTATATTTTATTTAATCTCTTATCTAAGGTATCTTTATGAAAAAGAAAAATGAAAAAAAACAGGAGATACAAAATTCTGAAGTAATTAAACGTACGCTATATTCATTAATTTTTGTTGCACGTTCAAAAACCTCTAAAGATTACGCATGGTCGATAATTAAAAGATTACTTGCTGAACTTAAAATAGATCATGATTTTTTGAAATATATTAAAATAAAAGAAATAGAAAATTTGGAAGACACAATCGATGATATCATTGTTTCATCTGATTTTAACCACGTCGAACCCAAAAAAATTGGAAAAGCAATTCAAAGTATTGTTGATTTATTTAAAATACGTATGGGAAACAAAGCTGGTTACTTTTTTTTAGCAGAGTTTAAGGAAGTTCTTGGGAATAAATATCATTCAATTATTAAAAAAATGGGAGTGGATTTACGGCTAATCGATTTACAAAAACAGATATATGGATGGGAAACTGGAGAATATAAAATTAAGGACGAATTTAATTCAAATATTGCTTTTTTAGAAAGAAAATAAAAAGTTTAAGGTCAGATAATAAATAATTTTTACTAAATCAGGTTTTATATTGTAAATGAATTCTCATTCAGAAAACATTTTAAATCCTTTTAGAATAATAAAAAAATATATGAAATTATTAATTTTAGGAGAAAATTGTTTAATTAAATTTTCATCTTTTAACAAATCGATATTCTCTACATTCTCATTTATCACATCAATTTATGCACGCCAGCTAGCAGCTGTTACACCAAAAAAACATGCTGTTAAGGTCTTAGAAAGTAGTGAAGAAATTGATTTAAATGAAAGTTTTGATGCAGTTCATATTCATTTTAAAACTGGGATGGCTCTTAGAGCTTATGAACTTGCAGATGAGTTTAGAAAAAGAGGAATAACTGTTATTTTAAGTGGTTCTCATCCATCTGCAATGCCAGAAGAGGCTAAATCCCATGCAGATAGTGTAATCATTGGTAGTGCTGAAATTCTTTGGCCAGTTGCATTGAAAGATTTTGAAAATGGTAAATTAAAACTTTATTATGAATCTAAAGATCACATTGATCAAAAATCATTCAGCTCACCTAACATTCTTACACCTCAAGGTATTAAAATAATAGGACTGGTTGAAGCAACACGGGGTTGCCCTTATAAATGTGATTTTTGTCAGGAATCAAATATACTAAATGGGTCCATATTTCGTACAAGACCCATAGATGAGGTTATTAAAGAAATTAAATCACTTCCACAAAAATTCCTTTTTTTTTGTGATGTTTCTATGACTATAGATGCATCATATACTAAAGCGCTTTTCAAAAGTATGAAAGATTTGAACAAAAAATTTGTCTGTGAAGGCAATGCAGATGTTCTTGTAAAGGATGAAGAGCTTCTGGAACTATCTTATGAGGCAGGATGTATAGAATGGACAGTTGGCTTTGAATCATTTGCTCAACAAACCCTGGAAAGCGTTCATAAAAAAACGAATAATGTTGAAGATTTTGCTCTTCTAGTTAAAAAAATACATAAATATAAGATGGCAATATTGGGAAATTTTATTTTTGGCTTTGATCAAGATGCTCCTGATGTTTTTGAAATAACGCAAGAAAATATTTTGAATGTAGGATTAGATTCAGCTCGTTTTGCAATATTAACTCCTTATCCAGGAACACCGTTATACAAAAGACTTGAAACAGAAGGGCGTATATTAACTCGTGATTGGTCAAAATACAATAGAAAAAATGTTGTTTTTGAACCAAAAAACATGTCAAAAGAGGAGCTACAAAATGGTTTTTTAAAAATATCAAATAATTTTAACTCCATTTCAAATATAATCTATCGGGATTTTAAAAGCCTTAAATTAGGTTTTTATCCATTTTTAACAACTATCGGAAGAAACCTGGAAAGCTACATGAATAGACCTTTAAAATGAGGTTTTAAAATAATTTCAAAACTACTAGTGTATTTTTATTTGTAAACTAAAATTGTACAAGGTGGAAGACGTAATTTTCTACCTAAATCCGTAGCTATAGCTTTCTTAAAAATCTCTAGGTTAATAGGATATCCTTTCTTTGTTTTAAGATTAGAATTTCTAGGGATATATGGATCATTCACATAGACTTTCTGCTTATTTATACCTGTTACAACAAGCCAGTGTAATACATTTTCGCCTACAATAGGTTCAAGATTCAAAAACACAATGGGTGGAATTCTATTTGTTAAAGCCTCCTGTATTACCTCTAAGATTTCTCTACCATAGTAAATAGGAACCTTTATACGACGAGCATTAAAGGCAGCAACGTCTTCATAGATATTAAAAAATATAGGTAGTGATGAATAACATTCTGAAAACTTAGCTTTTTGGAATATTTGTGTTTTAAAACCCATTTTCATAGCAGTTTTGGCTAACCCAAACTGGAGTGTTCCTCCTAAGAAAATGAATGGATTGCTCTTTATCCATAGTTGAAATTCAACTCTTTTAGTTAAATTAAAAGAATTATTCCAATATTTCATTACCATCATTAGGGCGGCAGGCCCACACGTACTGAAGCGCGTCTGTTTAAAGTATGGAACATCTAAAATTGGAGGATTATTGTTCAAATCGTTCATAGACGATGACGATATAAGCCTTGGTTTAAAAAAACTGTTCTACTATCAAAAAAGTTATATTATTTGCCCAAGCTATCTATTAACTAATAAATATTTGTAACATTAAATGGGATAAAAGATAGTGGGCCTGTCCAGATTTGAACTGGAGTCTCTAGCTCCCAAAGCTAAAAGGATAGACCAAGCTACCCCACGGGCCCAATATTTTTTTAGTAACATCATTCAATATTTAAAAACTTTTATGAAAGAATAGTTGTTTACACTGTTTATGGATTTCAATATTAAAAATCCTTTACATATTCTTGCATTTATTTTACTAATAATTACATTTTTAATAATCATCGTATTACCTATTCTAACTTTTATTGGAGTATTTCCCTCAACACAATCAGTAGAAACTCAGCAAATCTCAGAATCGCTTAGAGCAATATCAGAAGCAATTTTTTTAATCCTACAACTAATTCTTGTTTTTGGGTTACTAGTAATAATTCCAATTTTTTGGTACGTCATTGTTAACAGATGTAAATTAAAAGAAGTTTTTTTGCGTCTGAAACTTAAATTAGAAAATATTGACTTAGCATTTCTATGGGGTATACTAGCAGCAGTAATTATTTTCGTTATAATTTTCACCGTTGAAATTATTTTAATTAGATTAGGCCAAACGCCCCAGGATTTAAGTAATATCCCTGATCTTCAAAAACTATTCTCTTGGCCTGCAATGTTTTTTCTAGTTGCTATTCAACCAATAGCCGAAGAAATATTTTTTAGAGGGTTTTTATTTGAAAAAATTGAGAATTTTGCAGGTGGAGCAATTGCAATTTTTATTACTGCCTTTTTATTTGGACTAGCTCATATGTCTTATGGAAAAATTTTCCCTGTAGTAATGCCTATATTAATGGGGCTAATTTTAGGTTTTATCGTGTATAAAACCAAGAATTTATTTTCTTCAATAATTGCTCATATCGTGTTTAATATTACTGTTTTAACACTTGCCTATGTAGGATATGAGTTATCAAAAGATTTATCGTTAATTCTATAAATGGAATTTATATCCATCTATTCAAGATTGTAAGGTGATAATATGCAAAATGAAAGGACATTTGTAATGATTAAACCCGATGGTGTACAGCGGGGTTTTATCGGTGAAATAATTAATCGTTTTGAAAAAAAAGGATTAAAACTTATAGCATTGAAACTTGTATCGGTCTCAAAAGAACTTGCTGAAAAACATTATGGTGTTCACAAAGGTAAACCATTTTTTAAACCAACAGTAAAATACATTACATCTTCTCCTGTTGTTGCTATGATACTTGAAGGAAATAATGCTATAAGTTTAGTTAGAAACATAATGGGAAAAACAGATCCAAAAGATGCTGCAATGGGTACAATACGTGGTGATTATGGTCAGTTTATTGGAAGAAATATTGTTCATGGTTCTGATGGTCCAGATACTGCTGAATTTGAAATAAATCTTTGGTTTAAACCAGAGGAAATAGCAAATTATTCAAGAATTGATGAAGTGTGGCTTACTGAATAAAGTATTTTTTTATAATTCTGTTAGAAATGATATATAAAAAATAATCGGCATAATATTTATGTTAACTTTAGTAAACATTTTACTGATAGTAAATGGTTTTATTTACAATCAATATATTGATACTTTTTTACAAAATATTACAAAAAGTGTTTGAAAGAAATATTTAAGATAGTTAAATAGATTTATTAATAATAAGAGGAAGGAAAAAATGGTTAGAGTTGAAATTGATTTATCTAAGCACGAGATACAAATGCTCATCAATTGTATAGAAGCAGCTCTTGATACAAAACATATGCGAGAAGAAAATGTGGAAAGAGTAAAAGAAATTAAAAAACAATTAAGTGAATATCTATAGATTAAAATTCTGGATTTTATACAATAAATAATTTGTAGACTTGAAGTTGGAATAAATAATAACTATAGTATTTGTTAATTCTACCTTTATGAAGTAGCATTAACTACGAGTATTGTAATTATTATATTTTTTTTTAATTGATTTCTCATACGTAGTGAACATATGATTTTTTTTTAAATTATTCTCGAAATTACTATATTCTATCATGCATTAGATAGAATAAATTTTCTTATAAAAGTGTAATTTATTTTTATTTATGGCATTAATTATTCTTTAAAAACATTAATATGATATAAATAAGATTTTAGATAGAATGAGACACCATACTCCAAAAATAGGATTTATAGCGCCGTTTAGTAATCTTGGCGATACACTTCCATTAATAGAGATTGCTAGGAGATATAAAGAACTTGGGGGTAAAGCGGTTTTTATAGGATATCCTGGGAAATATGAAAAATTTGTTAATGAAATCGGTTGTAAATTAGTAAAAATTGAAGAAAAAATTTCAGAAGAATTAGTAAAAAAAAGAATTAGTAGGATCTATAAATATCATTACAGAAATCGGCCTAGCGAACTAGTATTTTATAGATTGTTTAATACGGAACGTGAACAATTTGTTAAAAGCATAATAGGACAAGAAATTGAGATTATTAAAAAAGAAAAAATTGAATTATTGGTCGCATCTTATAATACAACGGTTCGTATTTCAGCACGAGCATTAAATATTCCACTCGTTGTAATTATTTCAGGGGTTACTATTTCATCATATTATAGATCGAACCTTGCAACTTTCCCTGACAATTTTGAAAACTTTTTCACCCGGTTGATTCCTAACTTTATTAAAAACCGTTTTATAAATTGGTATTTATTACAATGCAGATGGAATATTAATGGTTTTAATCGACTTGCTAAAAATTATAATGTAGCTCCAGTAAAATGTTTTCTTGATATTTTTCGTGGTGATTATACTTTTGTCGCAGATGATATAAATTTTTTAAACCTTAAACCAACTTCTGATTTTCCTTTGAAAAATTTTGTCGGTCCTATTTTAATAGATCAACCTTTTAAACAATCAGATAAAATGTTAGATTCTGATGTTGAGACCCGTTTGAGAAGATCCAATAGAACGATTCTTTTTACTTTGGGGAGTTCTGGAACAAAAAAAATCTATCTTGAAATTTTAAAGACTCTAAATAAAACAAATTATAACGTCATCGCTGTTTATACAACAATATTAAAAGAAGATGAACCCCCAAAGTTGAATGATAATATATTGTTGAAAAAATTTGTTCCATCTATTAAAAAAATTAACGAAAATGTTGATCTAGCTATTATTCATGGGGGACGAGGAACTGTTTATACCGCTGCTTTTTCTGGAAAACCTGTAATTGGAATTCCAATGCATTCTGAACAACAATTCAATATCGACAATCTTGTGAGACATGGTTCAGCTATTAGACTATCAAAGAAATTTTTCAATGAAAAGCAACTGTTATTGACAATAAAAAAAATTTTTGATAACTATGATTCATATCTTGGAAATGCACAATCTTTGAAAAAAAAACTTCAAAATCAAAATGGAGCGGAAAACGCAGTTAAAAGAATTCTAGAGATTTTAAATGAGAATGATAAAAACTAAATTTTGTATGATATTTTTAAACAACAGTTAGCTAATATTTATAACATATTATGTAATACAGTTTTTTTACTATGGTTTTTGACAGAAAAACTCTTGTTATTCCTGATAATACTAAATTCGAAGAACGTAATATTATTACAAATGGAGATGTTGTAATTGGTGACCGATGTTTGATACAGTTTGGTATTAAAACAGATGGTAGAGTTTTTATTGGAGAGCATGCTATAATTGATGGAAATATTGAAGCAGATAAAGATATAAGAGTAGATATTTTTTCAAATATTGGTGGTGATGTAAAAAGTGGAGGAAATGTTTATTTGGGAGAAAAGGTCAAGGTTAATGGGAAACTATCTTTAAATGGTGATCTTGATGTTGGAGACAGTGTCGAGATAAAGAAAGGATTTGAGGCTAAAGGTTGGATAAATATTCGTAGCCCAATACCTGTTGTTATATATGTTTTTATATATCTTTTACAACTTTTAAAGATGGGACATAGTGAGGAGATAGATAGAATTCTTGACGAAATTCAGGAGAATGAAGGAGACACGATTCCAATATCCGAGACATTTCTTTTTATTCCAAATAATTCAATCATTGGTGTTCAAAAATCCAAAGTTGATTATAATCTTCATGTAGGTAAAAAGTCTTGTCTTTTAGGAAATTATGATTTAAAAGGAAATGTATTTATTGAGGATAATTCTGTTATTCATGGAACTATAAAATCTACAGGGGATGTTTTTTGCGGTAAAAAGACAACCGTTCAGGGAAACATTGATTCAAATGGTGAAGTGAAAATAGCGGAAAAAGCTCACATTGCTGGTAATATTTCTGGAGACAAGATCTATTTGTCAAAAACTGCATCTGTTAATGGCGAACTATTAGCTAAAAGAGGTAC
>Ga0315285_10001290_pt1 | contig 26230 bp, 23 predicted proteins | sample YL17G09_36_MG_FD_203698 | JGI IMG/M metagenome (GOLD analysis project Ga0315285, IMG submission 203698) | Sediment microbial communities from Yellowstone Lake, YNP, Wyoming, USA - YL17G09_36 | ecosystem: Environmental > Aquatic > Freshwater > Lake > Sediment | place: USA: Wyoming | collected... | reverse complement strand
TCCGCCTCTAGCAGATTCGAGGAGAAGAGCCGGTCGAACCGCTCCAATCGGGTGGTCAGCCTCCTTGCCCCCGGCTCATCGAAGGCGAGAGCCACCAGGCATGAGCTGTCCACGTAGGCGAACTTCACTCGCGTGACTCCAGGAACCGGGCCAGAGCGCCAGGCTTCTTCGCCACCGGGCGGAGCACACCCGTGGGTCGCCGACGGCGACTGAGGACGCCCTCATTCTCCAGTCGAGCAAGAGACGCCCCCAGCCCCTTCTCCCTCTCCTCCAGGGGCCGGATCTCCGCAATGGTCTCCCCCCGATAGGCGATCATGACCCGCTGTCCCGCCCTGACCTTTCGCATGACCTCGCTGAACCTGGCCTTCGCCTCATAGGTCGAGTACGTCTCCGCCATGGCATCCTCCCGCGAAGAAAATATTACACTAGACTGACTAGTCTGTCAAACGAATTCTTGGCAAAGGGACGTAGCAGACTTGTTCGACTTATTTTTGAGCTCTCGGCGGTGGGCCATACCGTTGATTGTGAAAAGAAGCAGGATGGCAGCATATCCCAGGGGCGCCGCCGAATTGGTATCTGGGATTCGGGTCACGTCTGGGCGGGATCGGTGTCGGCGGCCGGCGTGGCGGGTGCCTCGCCGTTGCCGCGGAAGCTCTTCGCCTGTTCTGCCAGCTCCTTCAGTCGCCGCTGGACCAGGAAGTTCACCGTGCCCTCGGGGTAGGCGCCGTCGGGGCCGGCCTCGCCTGCTGCCGCATCGGTGAGAAGGGCGATGCCTTCATCAATGGTCCGGACGGGGTAGATGTGAAATTGCCCCTGCCGGACCGCCTCGACCACATCCTCGCGTAGCATGAGGTTCCGCACGTTGCTTGCAGGGATCAGGACCCCCTGGTCGCCGGCGAGGCCCCGGGCCTTGCACACGTCGAAGAAGCCCTCGATCTTGGCGTTCACGCCGCCGATGGCCTGCACCTCGCCGCGCTGGTTGACTGACCCGGTAACTGCCAACCCTTGCTTGATCGGGAGGCCGGACAGGCTGGACAGGATGGCGTAGAGTTCTGCCGAGGAGGCGCTGTCCCCTTCCACCTCCTCGTAGATCTGCTCGAAGGCCACGCTGGCGGACACCGAGAGAGGAGTCTGGCCGGCGTAGCGGCCCCCCAGGTATCCAGAGAGGATCAGCACGCCCTTGCTGTGAATGCGGCCGCCGGTCTTCGCCTCGCGCTCGATGTCCACGATGCCGCCGCGCCCCAGGAAGGTGCGGGCGGTGATCCGCGAGGGCTTACCGAACCAGTAGTCCCCCAGCGGGATGATGGCGATCCCATTCAGCTGGCCGACCACTGCGCCCCGGGTGTCGATGAGGAGGGTGCCCTCGATGATCAGGTCCTGGAGCAGTTCCTCGATGCGGTTGGACCGGAAGATCCGGGCGCGAACGGCGGCCGTCACGTCCTCGCCCGTCACGCGATTGTGGCCGACGCGCTCAGCCCAGAAGTTGGCTTCCCGCGCGACGTCCAGGATCTCGCCGAAGCTGGTGGACAGCCGCTCCTGATCCTCGACCATGCGGGAGCTGTGCTCCACCAGCTTGGCCACGCCGGAGCGATCGAAGGATCGAAGCTGCTCCTCGCGACACGAGGTGGCCAGGATCCGGGCGAAGGCCTGGATGTTCTCCGGCGTCCGGGCCACGTGGTAGCCGAAGTCCACCTTGACCTTGAAGAGTTCGGCGAACTCGGGATCGTAGGTGTAGAGGAGGTAGTAGAGCCAGGGGCTCCCCAAGAAGACCACCTTGACTTCCAGGGGGATGGGCTCCGGCTCCAGCGTCACGGTGCTGATCATCCGGAACTGCTCCCCCGGCTCCTCGATCTTGATGCGCTTGTTCTTCAGGGTCCGCTTGAGCGGATCCCAGGAGAAGTACTGCTTGAGCAGTTCCAGGGCTTCGACCACCAGGAAGCCGCCATTGGCGCGGTGAAGCGCGCCGGCCTTGACCATCATGAAATCGGTGAAGAGGGTGCCCATGTGGGCCTGGTGCTCGATGCGACCCAGGAGGTTTTGGCAGGTCGGGTGGGGTTCCAGGACGACGGGCGCGCCCTCGGCGTCGGCGTGCTCCACCAGGACGTTCACCCGGTAGCGGTCGAAAGGGTCCCGGCCCAGTTGCGCCAACGCCAGCATCTCCATGGGGCCCGCCTGCCCGCTGGCGGCCTTGCGGAAGAGATCCACGTGGCCGATGACATCCTCCCGCATGGCATCGAAGTGGGCGACGATCTCGGGGGTGTCAGTGTACTTCTCACGGATTTCGTCGATGAGGTGCCCGACCACGGAGGACGCCACCTCACGATCCAGGGCTTCCAGCTTCGCCTTGGATTCCTTCTCGATCTCCCGGATCCGCCGCATGGTGGCCGCCACGTCGCTCTGGACGGCCTCCTGGCGAACCTTGAACTCCTCCCGAGCGGCCTCGTCCATGCTGTTCAGCGTCTCCGGGTCCAGCGGCTTGCCTCGGAGGACCGGCACCGCCATCAGCCCGCTGGGGGTCTTGGCCAGGCCGAAGCCGCGAGCCTCGACCCGCTCCTTCAGGGCCTCCAGCTCCTTTCCCTGTTCCTTCTCTGCCGCCTGGGTGATGGCGTTCTTCTGCTGCTCGTAGGCCTCGGTCTCGAAGGCGCGGGGGATGCCGGTCTTGAAGTCCTCGATGAGCCGCTCGCAGTCGCCCTTGAAGACGCGCGCCCGGCCGGGCTGCAACCGGATGGCCTTGGGCCGGTACGGGTCGGCGAGGTTGTTGACGTAGCACCAGTCGGGGGGCGTGGGGAGCTTGGCCGCCTCGCGGCTCAGGAAGCGGCGAACGGCCGTGGCCTTGCCGGTACCGGGCGGCCCCAGGGCAAAGAGATTGAAGCCCGCGCTACGGATCCCGATGCCGAAGGTGATGGCCTGGACGGCCCGGTCCTGGGCCACGATCTCCTCGAGGGCTTCGAGATCCTCGGTGCTCTGGAAAGGCAGGCTCTCTGGCGGGCAGATCCGGTGCAGGGCCTCTGGCGCAAGTGGTGTGGTCATGTGGGTGTTCTCCTCTCTCTCCCCTTTCTTATATTGTACCTCATATCGTGCTTCCCGTCTCGATGCAAGAGGAGTCTCGTTTCGGCTGGCCGAATCGTCCGGAACGCCCGACGAGCGCGACCAATGCATTGTGGGGCCATGAATCGGACGCACGAGGTCTGGCTCGGTCTCGGGACATCCGAAGCATCGGCGTGTTCGCGGTCGGCAGCAAAGCGCCTTCAGCTCCTGCGCGCGTTCCTTGCCGTCCTCACTTGCAATTCCTATACTTTGGCATAGATTCCTGGAGGGCGGTGGCCCGCTTCAAAGGAGGGCATGATGAAACGACGGACGGTGCTTCGGGGGGCGGCGGCTGCCGCAGGGATGGCCTCACTGATGTCGCCGCGCGGGGCCGGCACGACGGGGCACTCCGGCTCCGGCGGAGCGTCGAGAGACCGGCAGGACATCTCCCTGCCCAAGCCGAATCTCAAGGGCGGGATGACCCTGGAGGAGGCCATCGCCCGCCGACGGTCGGTGCGAGACTTCACGCCTCACCAATTACCCATGGAGCAGATCGGACAGCTCCTCTGGGCCGCGGAGGGCATCACCGGCAGGGCCTCGTACCTCAGAGCGCACCCGTCCGCCGGCGCGTTGCACCCCCTGGAGGTTTACCTGGTCAGTGGGGATGGGATCTTTCACTACCGGCCGGAGGGGCATCGCTTGAGCCTGGTGCTCCCGGGTGACAAGCGGGAGGCGCTGGCAAGGGCCGCTTACGGGCAATCGTTCGTCGCGGAGGCGGCCTGTGCCATTGCCATTACGGCCGTCTACGCGAGGACCATGGGGAAATATGGGGACAGGGGTCGGATACGGTACGTTCCCATGGATGCGGCCCATGCCGCGCAGAACGTCCTACTCCAGGCCGTGGCGCTGGGCCTGGGGGCGGTGCCGGTTGGGGCTTTTGACGACGAGGCGGTCCGCGGGGTTCTTGGTACCCCAGCCAACCAGGTGCCGCTCTACCTCATCCCGGTGGGCAAGGCGCGGGGCTGAGGCTGGGCAGGGGAGCAGAGGGGCAGAGGGGCAGGGGAGCGTGGGTAACGGAGACAAGGAGAGGGGGTGACAAGGAGACGGGGGGCAAACCGGGCCAAGGGGAGCAGGGGGGCAGGGGAGCGTGGGTAACGGAGACAAGGAGAGGGGGTGACAAGGAGACGGGGGCAGACCTGGGCGGAGGGGCCGAGGAGAAGAGGAGCCGAGGCGAGAGAGCGGTGGCAGGTGAGAGCTGGGACGTGACGCGAAGCGAGGAGTTCGCGAGACCGGCACTGCTGCAACGCGAGGAGGGGCGCCGTGTCGTCTGCCTGACCTGCGAGCGGCGCTGTCGCCTCGTCGAGGGCGGGACGGGCTGGTGCCGGACCCGTCGGAACGAGGGTGGCATCCTCCACACCCTGATCTACGGGACGGTCTCTTCTGTGTCGGCCAATCCCATCGAGAAGAAGCCGCTCTATCATTTCTTCCCGGGAACGTACGCCCTCACGGCCGGGAGCTGGGGGTGCAACTTCGGCTGTCCCTGGTGCCAGAATTGGGAGATCAGTAAGAAGCCGCCGCCGGTGGCGGGTCTCTTCATGTCTCCGACGGCGTTCGTGGACGAGGTCCTCCGCCTCGGGTGCCAGGGCACCTCCATCAGTTTCAACGAGCCAACCCTGTCACTGGAGTGGTCCCTGGATGTCTTCCGGCTGGCCCGTTCTCGGGGGCTGTACAACACCTTTGTCACGAACGGCTACATGACGCCAGAGGCCCTGCGACTCCTGGTCGAGGCCGGCCTGGACGGGATGAACGTGGACCTGAAGGGGCGGGCAGACGCGGTCCGCCGTCATTGCAAAGGGATAGAGGTCGAGAAGGTGTGGAACACCTGCCGCCTCGCCCGTGAGATCGGGCTGCACATGGAGCTTACCACCCTGGTGATCCCCGGGGTCAACGACGACGATCCCTCTCTTCAGGAGATCGCCGGGCGCATCTCCTCCGAGTTAGGCGCCGACGTGCCATGGCATATCACTGCCTACTTCCCGGCCTATCGGTTTCACGCGCCACCAACGTCGGTCGAGACTATGGAACGCGCCCGGGCGATCGGGCGAGGGGCCGGGCTCCGTTTTGTGTACCTCGGGAATGTGCCGGGCCATCCTTCCGGCAACACCGTCTGCCCGGACTGCGGTGCCCTGCTGATCGAGCGGTGGGGGCTGGCCGTGATCCGGAATCGCCTCCGGAATGGATGCTGTTCGGCGTGCGGGAGGGGCATCGCGGGGATGTGGGGGCCGAGACCAGCGGACCGGACAAGAAGGTGCTGACAGCGGTGGGGGAACAAGGTACAATGTCGCGACTCGACGAGACCGCTAGTTGCAGGAGCCGAACCCAAATGAATTCACGCCGATCGACGGCAGGGTGTTCCTGGCTGTGGCTGCTGGCACTTCTCGCGGTGGGTTGCTCGCGCGCCCCCGTGGTGGTTCCGACGCAGCCGATCGAGGCCCACCAGTTCCAGGGGAAGCGGGGCGGCGTCAGCGTCGGCGTGGATCCCTACTTTACGACGGAGCGGCTCGTGCAGACCTTCCGCGGAGGGGACCAGTTTCCTGAAAGCGGCGTTCTTCCGGTACAGGTGACCATCGAGAACGGCAGCGGAGGAGAGATCAAGATCAATCCGCGAGACTTTCGGCTGGTCCGCCCCAATTCTCGGGGGGAAGCGCCGCTCTCTGCCCAAGACGCCTTTTCCCTGGTGAAGATACGAATTCGCTATTGGGCCCTTCTCCCGATCGTGGGAGGCTCCGTCACTGCCGTTCGAAACGAGCCCATCCTGAAGGATCTTGAATCCCGCGAGCTGCGAGAAGCCACGATCCCGCCGGGCGGCCTGACAACGGGATTCGTGTACTTTCAGGTTCCTGAGGAGCAGAAGAACCTGGCGGGGAGCCTGATGGTGGTTGTGATAAAGGGTCCCTCGGGTCAGGACCTGATCTATGAGATCCCCATTCAAGGACGCCGTGACATCCCGGTATCAGCCACACCTTCCGAGTCCGCCCGATCCGCTACGCCACCCAAGCCGGTGCCCTTGGATCCGAAAGTGCCGTCAAGCCCCACCCGCATCGAAGGCGCCGGCGGGGGAGTGATCATCCGCAGTCCGGCACAGTAGGATCCGGAGGGGAAAAGGCGGGTTCCGTCCGCTGGTTCGTCCGTGTGGAACGCCTGACTTTCTCGGCTCCTGGAGATGGTACCGTAACCATTTCGCGCGTAAGTGCATGATTTTGCCCTGAGGTATTTCAGGATCGATCGAGCCAGGAACCTTCCGGCGGAAGAGTTGGGCACCCTTGACTCCCCGGGATGCCCATGTTAGCAATCGAAGGCGGAGACACGAAGGGGTCGCCAATGACACACAAAGAGATACTGGCTGAACTCCTGGAGCGCATGCCCGAGGAGATCGTCCGGGAAGTCCAACATTATGCGGAGTACCTGTACGCCAAATCGCAACACGAAGAGTGGTCCGAACTTTCCTTGGCCCACTTGGCGGCTCGCTATACCCACGAGGAAGTCGAGTACACGAGGGACGACCTCAAGCGATGAGACCGGGTGAGATTGTGTTGCTGCGAATGCCGCAGTTGGATCTATCGCCGGGCAAGCTCCGGCCTGCATTGGTGCTCGCCGATCTCCCAGGCCCATTCGGGGATGTCTTGGTGTGTGGCATCTCATCACAGCTTCGCCAGGAGATTCCCCAATGGGATGAGCGGCTGTCGCCTGCTGATCCCGATTTTGGCAACAGCGGCCTCAAGGTTGCTTCGGTGATCCGATTGAACTGGCTCGCGACCGTGAGCCCTAGTACGAGTGCTGGCGTGCTTGGCTCTATTGCTTTGGATCGGCTGGCACGCCTGCGTCAGCGTCTCTCGGCCCACCTCAGCCTACGATAAAGCCGGCAGTCATAGCGGCCCGGCAAAGAGTTGCCACACCCGTGACGGGGCTCCTTCCCGCCCCTCTCAGCTCGAGGGATCTGATCACCAGCGCATGCGGAAGGGCTGATACTCTCCCTGACCCAGAAACAATTTGGCCAGCGCGCCTGCTACTCTCTGAAGGAAGAGCTCTTTGGCCCCGGGCCCTACTGACGCGCGGACGACACGCCTGCCGGCGGCACGAACACCCCGGCAGGTTTTGAAGGTTGACTGCGCAGTGCGTGTTACGAAATCTCTGTTGAGCCAGGGAGGATCCGAATGAAATACGCCAACTACTTTCTGCTGAGCCTGTTTGCTCTGGTGGCCGGCCTGGCTCTGTCGGGTTGCGCCACGACCCAGTCGATTGCGCCCGTGACCGCATCCGCTGATTCACCAAAACTGTTGGACGCCATGTTATATGCCCCCAATCAGGCATATGTTCTCATGGCAAAAGATGGCAACTACTATTTCATTCCCGGCAAATGGTATCAGTTCGGGGCTGTGGTTTCCAGCCACAATAAAATAGTTAAAGCATTCAACAAGGTTGATGTCTGGCAGGAATTCGCAAGCGGATCAACAATCACCGGCACTAACACTTTCGAGTACGACTTGAGCGGCATCAAAAATTGCTGCACTCGGATCCTTGCTCCATGGCGCCGCTCTACTGCCAATGATCCCGGCTACTATCAGACATTTACCATGTGGGTGGTAGACGAGAACGGCCGGACCAGCAACAGTGTCACTGTCGGCCCTATCGTGATCAGGGGCGAAGGAGCGCCGACTATTCCCAAGACCTGGTAAAACAGGCAACACCCCCCCGAGACCCTTTCGCGTTTCGGGGGTTCATCTTTTTGAAGGTTGACTGCGCAGTGCGTGTTACGAAATCCTCGGAATCGTTCAAGGTCCTGACTTGGGGGTAAAGGGTTCCCGCCGGAACTACGAGGGAAATCAAGACAATCTGGTCGTGGCCGATTTTGTCGAAAAATCATTTTCGACGCGAGAATGCTGCCCTTCTTCGATCTGACTGCAACCCCGCGAACCTGAACACTCTGTGAATCCCCCACCATCTGGCTCAAGCCGGCATTGTCGAAAACCGGGGCTGTGGCAGAGCGTGCTGGGCCGCATGGGCGCCCTGTGGGGGGATGGTTAGCCCTGTTTTGACACGGAGGTGTCGAATGCAGGCGGACGACGGCCCGGCTTTTCAGAGTTTCGTCGGCTTTCAAGGAGGATTCTCGTGACCGGCTCTAGACACCTGTCCCGGGTCGTGGAACTGTTCCTCAGGCAAATGGCCGCCGATGGCCGGACCCAGATACCTCCGGACCCGGCCAGCAGGGCTAGGCTCAGACGGAGCGATATTCCTCACCCGGCAGGGGAAGCCGCTCTCACCGCGAGCGGTGCAATACCGGTTCGTGTTCTGGCTTCGCCGGGCCCGGATCCGCCGGGCCCTTTCGGTCCATTCCCTCCACCATACCCTCGGGACGCTGCTCTATCAGGTCACCCGGGACCTCGTGCTGGTCAGCCGGGCCCTCGGGCACCGGGATGTCAAGAGCACCCAGCCTTACGCCCACCTCGATGATCGCCCGGTCGCGGGGGCGCTGAACAGGCTGTGGTGAAGCCCGGTGTCGGGAATTATCCGGCGTGCCGCTCGCGGGTGGCGGAGTCGCAAGATCGTGAGGCGGCGGAATGGGGGAGCGAAATCAGCAAGCCGGGCCGAGCATTTCGACAACGCCGGTGCTTCCGTTGACCCGGACCCGATCGCCCGTCCGGAGGACGTCCTGGGGGGTCGCCTCCAGGCCGTCAACGATCGGAATCTGCACCTTGAAGAAGGCTTCCGCCAGGAGCGCGCACATTACGATCATGGGCTCGCTCTTCACGTTCACGATGGCCCCCGGGGCGCACCCGTTCCTCACGGCTTCGAGGAAGATGCCAGGGGTCCCCGTGGATCCCCGGCCGAAGGGAAAGACGAAGACCTTGTTCCGCAACGAGGTTCCGAACAGATCGTGCCGCTTGTCGATCACGATGCCCGTCTGCGGATCGATGCCCTGCCAGAACCCGAAGGGCCGACTGGAAACCACCGCCTCCCCTTCGAAATCCCCGGGAGCGCATCCATTGCCTCGGAAAATGATGCGAGGCGAACTCATCGCCGTTCCACCCGTCCCGTGATGGCCGCCTCGATGCACCCCTCGGTGCTGGCGAAGATGCACTCGGTGCCGACCGTGGTGGGCGTGTAGTAGGCGAACTTTCCCGAGTCGGTGACCAGCCGTCGGAACCCCCAGGCGCCAAGGGGGCAGTCGTTGTGGCAGGTGCCGACCATCAGCTTCGCTCCGGCCTGCTCGATCGCCTCGACGTAGCCCATCCTGCGGGCCATCTCCTCGACCATGGTATTGGTGCAGATCCAGAGCTCGACCCCTGTGTGGACCCGCTTTCCCCGGAGCAGCGTGGCGTATCGCCGCATCTGATCGATGGAGGCGTGCGGGCAGCCCACGCCTACCACGTCCACCGCGCCCCCCTGTCCGGTGCTCATCTGCTCCATGGTCCGGGCGATCTCTCGCCTCCCTACGCTGATGCGCTCGGCAGGCAGGCGTCCGCCCAATGCTTCCTCCAGCGTGCGCGCCTCGGGAGTGAAACCGACCATGTGATACAGCGCCACCGATCCGCTGGCCGCGGCAGCCGCCCCGAAGGCTTTCAACTGGTCGAAGGTCGTCTGTCGCACGCCGACGATGACGGGGATCCGGTCGGCCGTCACCTGGCCGACCAGGTAGCCCAGCGCCGGGAAGAAGTAGTCCTCGAAGCTAGCGGAGAGATCGGGATCCAGCTCGAAGAGCACCTCGCCACGTCGGCTCTCCGGCACGTGGAGGCCGAATCGCGGCACCCGGCCGACCAGGGCGGCGCAGACATCCACGTAAGCGGCTAGCCGGTTCGTGCGTGCCCCGATGACCGAGTTGGCGAAGACCACCGCGCTGGATTCGGACCAGCCGAGGTCCTCGCCGAATTTCGGCACGTTGAAGGTAGTGTAGGGGGTGCACGTCCAGGTCGGGATCACGCCCATCCGGTCGAGCAGCTCGGCGATCTTGATCTGTCGTTCGGCGTAGTCCGCGGGCGTCTTGAACTCACGCCAGCGCGCGAAATCTATGGACCCGGGGTCGGAGGTCGTGCGGACTTTGACCCTGGCCCCCTGCTGGACGAGCTGGCCGTAGATCTCGATCCCCGCCTCTCCGGCGATCTGGTACGAGGATCCCACCACGTGGGCGCTCGTGATCTCCACCATGCGGTCGGCGCCGTAGGCCTCGCCCAGCTTCAGCAGCACGCTGAGTGCGATCCGCTGGGGCTCCCCGAACGCCCCGTCGAGGATCCGGCGTTCCTCGTCGGTCAGGTGCATCCCACCTCCGATCGCTTCTTTCTTTGCCCTATCGCCATTCCCCGCTCGTCGCCGGCCATTGGTCATTTGTCATTGGTCATTCACCCGTCAGGGTTTTACAGCCCCAGGTAGGCTACCTTGACGTGCGGATTCTCCAAGAGGGATTGGCTGGGTCCCTGCAGGACGACCTGTCCCCCCTCCAATACGTAGCCCCGATCCGCCAGGGCTAACGCCCGCTGCACGTTCTGCTCCACAAGCAGGATCCCGATCCCTTCCTTGTGGACCTCGGCGATCTTCTCGAAGGTGGCATCCACGATGAGGGGCGCCAAGCCGAGGGAAGGTTCGTCCAGCATGAGGAGGCGCGGTCGCAGCATCAGGCCGCGCCCGATGGCCAACATCTGCTGCTCGCCCCCTGACAGGGTTCCCGCCCGCTGGCGCCGGCGTTCGGCAAGCCGGGGAAAGATCTCATAGACCCACGCCAGCGTCTCTTTCCGGCGGGCCTTGGGCCGCGGGAGGAAGGCCCCAAGCTCCAGGTTCTCTTCCACGGTCATTTCCGGGAGGACCCGACGCCCCTCCGGAACATGCGCGATGCCCAGGGCAGCCACCTCATAGGGGGGAAGATGATCCACCCGGACGCCGTCAAAGGTGATGGCCCCGCACCGTGGGCGGAGCAGGGCCGAGATGGTCCGGAGCAGGGTGGACTTGCCGGCCCCGTTGGCGCCGATGACCGCCACACTCTCCCCCTCGCCGACGGTCAGGCCAACCCCCCGGAGGGCCATGACCTCACCATGGGCCACGTCGAGATCTCGGACCTCAAGCACGGCGGTACTCCACGCCCAGGTAGGCCTGAATGACCCGGGGATCCGACGAGATCTCCTTCGGCTGGCCCTCGGCGATCTTCGTCCCCTGGTCCAGGACGACGATCCGATCCGAGAGGGACATGATGGCCCGCATCACGTGCTCGACGACCACGACCGTCAACCCCTGATTGCGCAGGCTGGCAATGAGGCGGATGGCCTCCTCGGTCTCTGTGGGGTTCAGCCCGGCCATGGTTTCATCCAGGAGGAGCAGCCGGGGCCCGGTGCCCAGGGCCCGCGCCACCTCCAGCCGCCGCTGATCAATGGTCGTCAGGCTTCCGGCCACCATGCGGGCCCGTCCCTCCAGGCCCACGGTCTGCAGGATCTCGTGCCCGCGCGCCTCGGCGGCGGCGGGGTCCGGATGCCGCAGGAGGGTCCCCATGATCACGTTGCGGAGAACGGTGAGTTCCCGGAACGGCTTGGCGATCTGGAAGGTCCGGCAGATCCCACGGGCGCAGACCTCGTACGGCGGGAGCCCCGTAATATCGTGACCCGCGAACCGGACGCGTCCCCGGTCGGGTCGGTAGACGCCCGTGATCAGGTTGAACGTCGTCGTCTTGCCTGACCCATTGGGCCCGATCACCCCCAGGATCTCTCCCTCTCGCACGTGGAACGAGAGGTCCAGGACCGCCTGAACCCCGCCGAACCGTTTAACGAGGCCGTCCACCTCCAGCATGAGAGACGCCGTCACGCCTGCGCTCCCCTGGCTGCCGGGAGGCGAGCCACCAGGCCCTCGTAGAGGCGGGCGAACCACGGGATGACGCCGCGGGGGCGCCAGAGGATGACCGCGACCAGCAATCCTCCGTAGACCATCAGCTCCAGACCCGGATACTGCCCGGCGAACGCGATCTGGGTGAACTGGATGAAGAATTCCATGATCACCGCTCCCAGGACAGGGCCCAGGACGGTGCCCACACCTCCCACGATGGCAACCAGGGCTATCTGGATGCTCAGGCCGAGGCCGAAGACGCTGTCCGGATGGATCACGTAGGTGTACTGGGCGTAAAAGACTCCGGCCACCCCGGTGAGGAAGGCGCTGAGGGCCAGGGCCTTCGCCTTTGCCCGGGACGAGTTGATTCCGAGGGCCTCGGCCGCGTCCTGGTTCTGGCCGATGGCGACCAGGTAGTGGCCCAGCCGCGACCGCTCCATCCGCCGCACGATGAGGACGACCCCCACGGCCATGACCAGGGCGAGGTAGTAGTACGGGAACTTGGAGTCGAACTGCAGAAGCCAGGGGGCGTTCCCCTTGAAGGGGACCGTCAGGCCCTGGGCGCCGTTGGTGATGTCCCGGAAGTGGAGGACGAGCAGGCGCAGGGCCTCTGCCAGGCCAATGCTGGCAATGGCAAAGTACGGCCCCTGGAGGCGGAAACAGATGATCCCCACGGGGACGCTGAGGAGGAGGGCGGCCAGGCCCCCCAGCCACAGGGTGATCCAGGGGGAGATCCCGTAGGCGTTCACCAGCAGCGTCGAGACATACGCCCCGGTCCCGAAGAACGCGGCGTGCCCCAGGGAGAGCTGGCCGCCGTAGCCCCCGATGATGTTCCAGGTCCCCCCGAGGACGGCGAAGACCGCCATCATGACCGCGATGTGCACGTAGAAGGGATTCGGCAGAAGATGGGGGAGCACGAGCAGGAAGACGAGGAAACCTGCCGGGACGTACGTTCTGGGACTCATGCCTGCCCCATAAGCCCCGAGGGCCTGAGGATGAGGGTTGCGACCAGGATTGCAAAGACCACGACGAGGCCAAGGTCCGCCCCGGCGAAGAGGATCCCCAGGGACTCAGCCACACCCACGATGAGGGCGGCCAGCAGGGCCCCTTCGATGCTGCCCAGGGTCCCCAGAATCACCACCACGAAGGCGACCAGCACGAAGACCACGCCCACGGTGGGAAACACGTAGAAGAACGGAACAATGAGACTGCCCGCCGCCCCCGCCAAGGCGGCCCCCAGGCCGACCGCCAGGAGGTACATGCGCTCCGGATTGATCCCCAGGAGCATGCACACCTCCCGGTCCTGGGCAACCGCCCGCAGCGCCTTCCCTACATCGGTCTTGGTCAGGAAAACGGTGAGCAGACCAGCCAGGAGCAGCGCCCCCAAGAAAGCAAACAATCGAGTTACGGAGACCGTCACGCCCCCCAGTCGCAGTGCCCACTCGGCGTACGCCGTCTTGACGGAGCGGAAGTCCGCCGTGAAAAAGAAGAGGGCGGCGTTCATGAGGACGACCGAAATCCCCACGGTCATGAAGATCTGGGCCAGGTCCGGCGCGTGGAGGATCGGCCGGAACAGGAAGCGCTGGACCAGGACGCCGAAGCAGAACAGGAGCGGCATGGTGATCAGGAGGGAGAGGTAGGGGTCGATTCCCCAAAGCTTCCACAGCCAGTAGGTGGCGTACATCCCGATCATCACGAACTCGCCCTGGGCGAAGTTCACGATGCGGACGACACCGAAGATCAGGGTGAGCCCGATGGCCACCAGGGCGTAGATCCCCGCCATCAGGATGCCGGTGAGAAGTCCCTGGAGAATCGTCGTGAGATCCATGGCACACAAAGTGGGGTCGGAACCCGGCGCGCGGGATCCGCGCGCCGGGTTCCGACCCCTGAAACCTTCCCTCCAAATCCTGCGCAGCTTACCCGCGCTTGTCCCAGTCCGGGACCGGCCAGACGGGCTTCACCCGCGAGTCGGACTCCGGGAAGACCGTCCGGAGCTGACCCTTCTGCCACTGGAGCATGACCGGATGGACGTGCTTGTTCCAGCCCTTGTCATCGAATTCCACGTGGCAGCCCGGCATCACCGAGCCCGGCCCCTTAGTCAGGTTGGTCTTGGCCATGGCGTCCCGCACCTTCACGGGATCCGTGGAGGCAGCCCGCTCGACGGCGTCGGCGATGACCCAGATCATGACGTACGCCTCGCCCGCGTGCTCCATGAGAAACTCGCCGTAGCGCTTCTCGTACGCCTCAGCGATCTTGGGAACCTCGCCACAGTTGATGTCGTAGTTCCAGGACGCCGCGGAGTAGATATACTCGCCGTCCTTACCCATCTCCTTGTAGAAGTCGGGGATGATGTACCCCGCGCCGCCCCCAAAGACGCTCGCGTTCACGTTGAGCTGCTTCATCGTCCGGATGATCAGCAGGGCATCGGTGATGTAGGAGACGGGGAACATGAGGTCCGGCTTGGTGGCCTTGATCTTGTTGACCAGCGGCGTGGCGTCGGTGAACTTCGCCGTGTAGGGTTCGTTCATGACCACCTCGAAGCCGTACTTCTTGGCCCCCTCGATCACCCCCTTGGAGGTCGCGGTGCCGTAATCCGTGTCCTCGTACACCACGGCGGCCCGCTTGCCCTTCCCGGCGACCTTGGCCGCGAACTCCATCTGCATCTCGCCGAAATGGCTGGCCTTGGGCGAGACCTGGAAGGTGAACTTGAAGCCCCGGTCGGTGATCTTGTCGGCCACGGAGCCGGTGACGAAGGGGATCTTGTACCGCTCTGCCACCTCGGTGGCCACCAGGGTGTAGGTGCTGACGTAGCAGCCCGTCCCGGCAGCGAGGTTGCCCGTGGCCATCAGCCGCTCGGCCTGGTTCCGGGTGACGCCGGGGTCGCTCTGAATGTCGGCGTAGATGGCATTGATCTTGGCGTCCCCCAGGGCCTTGATCCCGCCGGCGTTGTTGATGTCGTCCACCGCCAGCTTGATGGCGTTCACGCACATCTGGCCGAAGCGCGCTTGGGACCCGGAGGTTGGATACAGGACCCCGATGTTCACCTCCTTGGCCGCGGCGGCATGCACGCCCCGAAGCGGAAGCCCGGTCAGGCCCGCTCCGACGCCCAGGGCGGCCGCCCCCTTGAGGAAATCTCGCCGGCTGACCGGATCACGGAATCGTTCACTGTGGATACGGTTCCCCTTCTTCATGTCGTGTCCCTCCTCTTTGCGAGGTTCCGTCCTCATGCTGCGCTGGTGGTGGAGCTTATGTGAAATCCGCCTGCAAAGTCAATCAGATAAAACTGGGGGCAGTGTCTCGCGACTCAGTACGGCTGCACCGGGTAGGTGCCATACTGCTCGACGAGGTCCGAGATCCGCTCGACACGTTCTATCAGGGACGTCGGCATCACGTTGTCGGCCACGCCCAGGATGAAGGCATCCCCGGGGGCGATGGCCCGGAAGAGTCCCCGCATGTACTCCTCGAACTCCGCCTCGGGAAAACTTGGCTCCAGGATGATGGATGGGACGCCCCCGAAGATGATGACGTCCGTGCCCCAGGCGGCGCGCGCCTCCTCCAGGGTCACGGTGACCATGGGGGCCGTGCAGAAGCACTCGGACATGTCGAAGCCAGATTCCTTGATCTCGGCGAGGAGGGCCTTGGTGTCGTCGTCGGCGTGCCAGGCGAGGCTCTTCCCGCGGGCGTGCAGGTGCGCGCTGAACTCCCGGTAGTACGGCGTGATGTAGCGGCGGAAGAATCGCGGCGGGGTCATCTGCGAGTCGAAATGCACGCCGTGCAGGATCAGGCGTGCCGGCGAGTTGGCGACTGCCGGCCACAGCCGCTCCTTCTCGACCTGGGTCATCACCGTCATGAGGTGCTCGAACTCCTGGGGGTGATCGGCGATCTCGTAATAGGCGTTGTTGTAGCCGCAGAGGTTCAGCAGGAAATGATGGAACGGACAGTCGCCGCAACTGACCATCGGGAACCCGTCGTCCCCCACCTGCTCCTCGTAGGCCACGTACTCGTCGTAGCACGGGTCGTAGTAGGTGTGCTCGGCGATGTATTCCCAGACCCGGTAGTCCTCCGCGGTCTTGATGGGATGATCGAGCGGCAGCCCCTGGTCGGTGGTTCCCTCCACCTCGCCGGTCAAGATCCGACCGTAGGTCACCTGGCCGACCGGCGTGATGAAGCGCTGGCGAGTGACACCGGGCTCGCGTTCCTCTCGCACCTCCATCCCCTCGTACCGTACCCGGAAGACGCGCCCATCTCGCGCCGGATTCCCCGTCCGCAGCGCGCGACCTATATCGACCAGGCTCATGCCCTGGAGGCGGGCCGGCATGTTGCCCTCCGCCAGCCGGGCGTGGTACCAGAGCTGCAATCGGGCGATCCAGGGGATGCGATCGGGGCTCTTCCTGTCCAGGACAGCCAGGACGCGCTCGCGGTTGGTCATGTCCTCTCCCGCGTGTCGGCCACCAGGCCTAATCCGAAATCCTCAACCGCCAAGGCGCCATGAACGCCAAGTTCGAATTAGCTCATTGGGCAAAAACGGACGGATCAGCCGAACACCCTCAGAGCGCGCTTTCGCATTCTCCGGTGGAGAAATCGGAACATCGTATCCTTGGCAACCTTGGCGTCATGGCGGTTCAAGGCTTTTTCCGGATCAGGCCCAGCCCAAAAATTGAACGGGGTCCCAGGCTGTTCCGAGACCCCGTTCGCGAAGTCCACTAACCCCAATCCGAAATTATCAACCGCCAAGGCGCCAAGAACGCCAAGACCGGATAAGCTCCTTGGGTGAAACAAACCAAGCTTCTGAAGGCCCCACGAACGCGTTTTCGCGTTCTTGGATCGGGAGATCGAAACATCGCATCTTTGGCGACCTTGGCGTCATGGCGGTTCAAGGTTTTTCTCGGATCAGGGCTAACAGTCACACTTCCTCTGCCGTCACATCACCACGCCGCCGTCCACGTGCAAGGCCTGGCCGGTGATGCTGCGCGCCTCCTCCGAGGCGAGGAACACGGCCGCCCAGCCGATGTCCTCGGGCGTCTGCTCCCGCTTCAGGGGGACGAGGGCATTCACGCGGCTCTCGAAGACCTGGCGCGGCGTCATCCCGGCGAACGGCCCACCGGCCTTGGCCATCCGGTCGGCCGTCGCCTGCCAGAAGGCGGTCCAGAGGATGCCGGGACAGATGGCGTTCACGTTGATGCCGTGGGAGGCCAGGTCCTTGGCCACGATCTTGGTGAAGGTGACGACCCCCATCTTGGAGACGCTGTACGGGGGCATGTTGGGAGAGTTCATGGTCCCGGCGATGGACGCGATGTTGATGATCTTCCCCGCCTTCTTCTCGATGAAGTAGGGGGCGATGGCCTTGCAGGCGAAGAAGATGGACTTCACGTTGACGGCCCAGACCTGGTCCCAGTCCTCTTCCACGTTGTTCATGAAGGGATTGCCCGGCCGGCTGGCCACGCCGGCGTTGTTCACCAGGATGTCGATCTTCCCGAACTCCTTCTTCACCCGGTCGAACAGCGCCTGGAAGTCCGCCTCCTTGGCCACGTCGGTCTTGACGGCGATCGCCTTCCGGCCCAAGGCCTTCACTTCGTCTGCCACCTTGCCCGCCGCCTCGACCTCCCGGTCGGCGATGGCGACGTCCGCCCCCTCCTTGGCCATGCACAGGACGATCCCGCGTCCGATGCCCATGGCCCCGCCGGTGACGATGCCTACCTTGCCTGCGAGTCGCATGGCTCCATCCTTTCTGTCTGAGCGTGGATTCTCCGCGAGGCGTGATCCGCCCCGACTCTCACCAGGTGTCTCCGGGCTTGGCCGCCCACTCGATCCCAAGCTCGGCCAGCTTGGCGAAGGTGGGCCAGCCGGTGTCCGGATCCCATCCTTCCATCTGGTAGTAAAGCCGGAGGGCCCGACGGAACTCCTCGGGGTCGATCCGGACGCCATTGAGCGGCCCGCTGGTGAAGGCCTCGTGGAAGCGGGCCGGCAGCCGGTCATCCTTGGGTGTGAATCCCTCGCGGCAGTTGATGACCCGGGCCAGGGCCGCACCCCGCTCCGCGACCTTGAACAGCTCCCAGAGGCTGGTGTCCCACCCGGTCAGCGCCCGGGCCAGGTTCACCATCTGCGTGGGGAGCAGTATATTGAGGGGCGCTGTGGCGATGTGGCAGACCCCCAGCGAGCTGGCCACGTTCCACCAGTGGTGGGCATAATAGTAGGCCCGAACCTTGCGCGGCGAGAGCTCGCGGCGGGGCAGGGGCTCGCACAGGCCCAGGGGTTCCAGGGCGTGTCCGCCGGAGGGATGGAAGCCCTCGTAGGCTGGATCCTGGGGGGCGCGCATGTGGTCGGCCCCGGTGGGCGCCGTGGCGTACGCCAGGGACAGCCCCTGCTTGCCTCGCGGCTCATGCATCGGGATCTCCTGGCCCTTGATGTGCATGGCATATCGCTCCGACCCCTTGCCGATCCGCTGGGCTGCCCGCTTCACGCCTTCTGCCAGGATGTTGCCGAAGCCTTCACGCTTGGCGATTTTTTCCGTCATGTGCAGCAGGGCCTCTCCGTTGCCGAAGCGGAGGTCGATCCCGTCGGTGTCGGCCTTGGTCAGGATGCCCCGCTCGAAGCATTCCATGGCGAAGGCGATGGTCACCCCGGTGGAGATGGTGTCCATGACGTACTCCCCGCAGATCTGGTTGAACTTGGCCAGGATCTTGATGTCGCCGACCCCGCAGAAGGAGCCGCTGGCAGCGAGGGTCTCGTACTCGGGGCCGCCGTACTTGGGCGTCACCCCGAGCTCTGGCACCTCGACCTCACGCTTGCAGGCGATGGCGCACGCAAAGCAGGTGCCCTCGTCGGTCAGGATCGTCTCGGCCATGTGCTGGCCGCTCATCTCCCTGGCGTGCTCGAATTGGCCTTCCTGGAAGTTGCGCGTCGGCAGGATGCCGTCGGTGCTGAAGGCCACGACGTTGCGCGAGGTCCCGAATTTGTGGAGCGTGTCGGCGTTCCGGTCGTAGTGGTGGCGGAACCACTCGGTGACGGCGGCCAAGCCGGCCGGATCCTTGGCTTCCATCTTGTCCTTGCCCCGGACCACGATCGCCTTGAGCCGCTTGCTGGCCATGACCGCTCCCAGGCCAGTGCGGCCGTTGAAATGCTTGAGTTCGTTCACGATGTTGGCGAATCGCACACCCTTCTCGCCGGCGATCCCGCACTGCAGGACACGGGCCCGCTTGTCCGTCTGTTCTTTGAGGGTATCCTGCACCTCGCCCGACAGCTTCCCCCACACATGCGAGGCATCTCGCAACTCCGCCTTTCCGTCGGCGATCCACAGGTACACCGGGCGGGGGGACTGACCCTTGACGATAATGCCATCAAAGCCCGCCAGCTTCAGCTCTGGTCCCCACCAGCCGCCGGCCTCACTCTCCCCGTACCCGCCGGTGAGGGGGGATTTGGCCAGCACGCTGAACCGGTTGGTGCCGGAGATGGGGCATCCGGTGGTGAGGCAGGTGGAGACGACCATGATGTTGTCCGGGCCCAGTGGGTCGACCCCCGGTTTCAGCTCGCGCGCAAGCCAGTAGGCCCCCATGGCGTTCCCGCCGAGGTACATGCGGTAGATCAGCTCAGGAACCTCTTCGACCTGCGTCGTCCCATTCGTCAGGTCCACCCGCAGGAACTTTCCGTTATATGCGCCCTGCATGCTTTTGTCCTCCTTGTGGTGTGGATGTGAAGAGCGTCGGTCCCATGACCGGCATGCTTTTCCTGTATTTTGGCTCAGTCCACTCCGCCCGCAAATGCCGAAGGCAGAGAGGTGCGCTTCTCCAGACCTTTCGCGCTGACCCGCAGAAGCAGGCGCCCATGCCAATCGGCATGGTCCCCCAGCGGGGCCAAAGCGAGCCCGCTCGTTCTTCTCCTCCGAGAACTCTACTCGGCCGGGACGAACTTGCCGTTCTTCACCTGCACCATGACCATGGAGTCCACGTCCAAGCCGTTGTGATCCTCGGCCGTCAGGTTGTAGATCCCCGAGAGGCCCACGTAGCCTTTCGTTTCCTCGATGGCCGCGCGCAGCGCCTTGGGCTCGGTCCCTGCCTTCTTCATGGCGTTGGCCACGATGATGATGGCATCCCAGGCGTAGCCCGAGTGCGTGTTGATCGGGAACTCCTTGTCGTGCTTGTAAACGTCGCGGTAGAGCTGAATGAACTCCATGATAACTTTCTTTTGGGGGTCCGAGTCGGGGAGCGAGTCGGCCAGCATGAGCTTGGTGGCCGGCATGCGGTCACCCTCGGAGGCCTTCCCCGCCAGCTCGATGTACTTCGGGTCGGGGAGCCCATGACACTGGAAGAGCGGGGTGGTGATCCCGAGCTGGGCCTTGTTCTTGGCCACGATGGATCCGACCGGGCCGATCGTCCAGGTGACGATGGCCTGGGGGGCGGAGTTCTTGATCTTGGTGAGCTGAGCGGTCATGTCGGTGTCGGAGGGGCCGAACGATTCCTTCGCCGTGAGGGTAATGCCGAACTCCGGGGCGAGCGTCTCCAGCCAGCCAAGGCCGTCCTTCCCGAAGGAACTCGATGCGGTGAAGAGGGCCACCTTGGTGAGGCCCTTGGCCTTGAGGTACCCATAGAGCTTTCTCGCCGCCGTGGACGAGCGCTGCGGGGACTTGAAGACGTACGTGTAGGCGCCGAACTGGCCCCCCATGATCACCGGGTCGCCCCCAACGGTCATGAAGGTGGGGACTCCTGCCTCCTCGACGATCTTCTTGACGCTCATCCCCTCGGCCGTGGAGGTGGGGCCGATGATGGCAACCACCTTGTCGCTGAAGATGAACTTCTTGGCGATGACCGTTGCCTTGGCCGCGTCACTCTCGGTGTCGCCGAGGACCAGCTCGATGGGGCGCCCATTGATGCCCCCCTCCTTGTTGATCTTGTCCACGACCATCTGAGCCACGAGCTTCGTCGGCGTGCCGATGTTCGCCTCGGGTCCAGACAGGGCGAAGAACGCCCCGATCTTGATCGGCTCCGCGGCAAAGGATGACGGGACCGCGTGACACAGGACCAGCGCGGCAACCACAAGGATGGAAATTCTCGTCTGCATGGCCGTTCTCCCCCTGGTTAAAGGTTGGCTAAAGGTTGGCTAGATGATGGAATCCTGAATTCGTGAATCAAAAACGCGCTTCGTCTTGCGCTCGGAGCGAGGAAGCGAGCCGTAGTCCACCAGCTCGACCTCGGCCGTCACCATGACCTTGTGCTTGACCGTGTAGACGATCTCCCGCTGGAGTTCCTCGCCCCTTCCCCTTTCCACACCCTCTCCACGTTCCACCACGAGGCGCATGTGGTCGCGCTCCTCCGCGTCGCGGGTGAGGTGGATCTGGTACTCCGAGCCGAGGCCGGGGATGGACGAGAGGATCGCATCGATGGTGGAGGGGTAGATGTTCACCCCCCGGAACTTGAACACGTCGTCGGTGCGCCCCTTGATCCTCGAATGGCGCGGCAGGATGGACCCGCAGGTGCAGGGTCCAGGAATGATCCGGGTGATGTCGCGGGTCCGGTAACGGATGAGGGGCGCGGCCTCCTTCGCGAGGGTCGTGACGACCATCTCGCCCCACTCGCCCGGAGGGAGGGGCTTCAGGGTCTCCGGGTCCAGGATCTCGAGGATGTAGTAGTCGGCCCAATAGTGGATGCAGTCGTGGTGCGGGCACTCGATCCCCGTGCCCGGGCCGTAGAGTTCGGTGAGCCCCGGGATGTCGAAGAGTTCCACCCCTCCCATGAGCTCGGAGATCTTCTTGCGCATGGACACCGACGAGCGCTCCGACCCGTAGATGACCTTCTTGAGAGTGATCTTCTCGGCCAGGCCCCGTTTGTGGACCTCCTCGGCCAGGAGGAGCCCCATCGAGGCGGTGCAGCAGAAGACCGTGGACTGGAGGTCCACGAGGAACTCGCACTGGAGGTCGAGGTTCCCCGGGCCGGTGGGGACAGCCATGGCGCCGACCCTCTCGGCCCCTGCCTGGAAGCCCACCCCGGCCGTCCACAGGCCGTACCCCACGGAGATCTGCACGCGGTCCAGCGGCGTCACGCCGGCCATCTCGTAGCAGCGGGCGAAGAAGTGCGCCCAGTCGTCCACGTCCTTCTGAGTGTAGCAGAGGATCTTCCGCTTCCCGGTGGTGCCTGAGGACGAGTGGATGCGCACGATCTGCTCGAAGGGGACCGACCGCAGAGGGAAGGGATAGTCGTCCCGCAGGTCGTCGGCGGTGACGAAGGGGAGCTTCCCGAGGTCGTCCAGGGAGCGGATGTCCTCCGGCGTGACCCCCGCAGCGTCCAGCCAGGCCCGGTAGAAGGACGAGCCCTCTCGGGCGTGCCGCATGGTCCACTGCAGGCCCCTGAGCTGATGGGCGGCGAGCTCCTGCTCCGAGGCGAAGGGCGGCATGAAGGTCAGTCTGCTCATGTCGGGTTTCTCCAGCCTGATGTTGGTCAATCCGGCGGCCCCCAGGCGGCTTTGGGCTGGGTTGTCCTTCGAGGCAGCGCCCAGGAAGGCGCGGCGCAGCTCCGGATGCACCAGGAGCGCATCGCTCTTCCCCGAGCGTACGATTTTGCCGTTGGCCAGGAGGTAGGCGGTGGTGGAGGCGGTGAGCGCCCGGGCGGCATTCTGCTCCACCAGGAGGATGGTCGTCCCCGCCCGGGACAGCCGATGGATGATGTCGAAGATCTCGTCGGTGACCAGGGGGGCGAGCCCCAGGCTGGGCTCGTCCAGGAGGAGGAGGCGCGGGCGCGCCATGAGGGCCCGGCCGATGGCCACCATCTGCTGCTCCCCACCGGAGAGGGTGACGGTTGGCTGATCGGACCGCTCTCGCAGCTTCGGGAACCGCGCGAAGACCTCCTCGAGCCGACGGCCGAGCTCCGCCTTGCCCGGTTTGCTGGCCAGGGCGCCCAGGACCAGGTTCTCCCGCACGGTCAGGTCGCCGAACATTTCGCGCCCCTCCGGGGTGAGGGCCACGCCCAGAGAGGCCATGTGGGAGGAGGACTTCCCCGCGACGTCCTGTCCGTCCAGCAGGACGCGTCCGCCAGAAGGCGGAATGACGCCGGTAATGGCTTTCAAGAGGCTCGATTTCCCGGCGCCGTTGGCGCCGACGATGGCCACCGTCTCCCCCTCAGCCACCTCGAGGTCAATGCCGAAGAGGGCCTGGGCAGCCCCGTAGTGGAGGGTGAGTCCTTCGATCTTCAGCAGCGCCTTGCGGGATTGCATGGCCATCACGCCGTCACGCTGATCTTCCCGAGGTAGGCCTCGAGGACGAGGGGGTTGCGGCGGACATCGTCGGGGGGACCCTCGGCGATGCGGCGCCCGCCGTCCAGCACGACCACGCGGTCGGAAGCCGACATGACCAGGTCCATATCGTGCTCCACGAGAATCATCGTGGTGCCCCCCCGTCGCATCTGCCGGATGAGGGCACCCACGCGCTCGGTCTCGTCGGGGTTGAGCCCGGCCACCGGCTCGTCCAGGAGCACCAGCTTGGGGCCCGAGACGAAGGCGCGGGCCAGCTCCAGGCGTTTCTTGTCGCCGTAGGAGAGCGCCCCGGCCGGCCAGTCCGCCTTGGCGGACAGGCCGAAGGTGTCCAGCGCCTCCAGGGCGGTAAGCCAGAGCCGCCGCTCGCGGTGGCGCAGGGACGGCGTCCGGATGAAGGCTTCGAGGAACGAGTCCCCGGCCTTGGCCGAAAGCCCACAGAGGACGTTGTCGAGAACCGAGATCCCCGAGAAGAGGCGCAGGTTCTGGAAGGTGCGGGAGATGCCCAGGCGGGCGATCCGGTGCGGGGGGAGGCCCGAGAGCTCCCGGCCGTCGAAGACCATCGACCCCCGGTCCGGCCTGAGGACCCCGGTGAGGCAGTTGATGAAGGTCGTCTTTCCCGCGCCGTTGGGACCGATGAGCGCCGTCACCTCTCCTTTCCTGGCGGAGAACCCCACCTCGTGAAGGGCCGGGAGGCCGCCGAAATGCTTGGTGAGGCCTGAGGTCCGGAGGAACATCTGGTTGGAGGTCGCAGTGGCCATGGGGCGATTATGCCCTAGGTTGGGCGGTTTGTCACGGCGGACCAGCGCCGCGCCAGCCGGGTCTTCGCCAGGTGGACGAGTTCGGCGATAAGCCCCCGGGGGAGGACGAGGAGTATGACCACGACGATGAGGCCATAGATGATGTCCTTGGAATCCTCCAAGGTGCCGAGGAGGTGGGGCAGCAGGGTGACGAAGGCAGCCCCGGCGAGGCTCCCCCACAGGGAGCCCATGCCGCCGATGACCACCATGATGACGAAGTCGATCGAAGCGAAGATGCCGAAAGTGTCGGGGGTGATGGTCCCCATGTAGTGGGCGAACAGGCTCCCTCCGATGGAGGCGAAGACCGCCGAAACGGTGAAGACGGCGATCTTCCCGCGGCGGACATCCACGCCCATGGCCGCCGCAGAGATCTCGTCCTCGGCCAGAGCTGCGAGGCCTCTCCCGACGCCGCTCCTGACGAGGTTCAGCGAGAGCATGAGGGTCGCCATCGCCGTCCCCCAGAGAAGGTAGTACTGTTGCACCTCCCCCTGGAACGTGAAGCCGAATACCCCGAACGGCGGGATGCCGGACAGACCGCTGGGGCCGCCGGTGACCCGGTCCCACTGGACGAAGATGTTGTGGACGACGATGTTGAAGCCCAGTGTCGCCATGGCCAGGTAGTGCCCCGACAGCCTGAGCGTCGGAACGCCGATGGCCAGAGCGATCAGCGCGACGCCCGCGGCCGTGAGGCCCATGGCCGCCCAGGGGGAGAGCCCGGATGCCGTGGTGAGGATGGCCGAGCCATAGGCCCCCAGGCCGAAGAAGGCGGCGTGCCCCAGTGAGATCTGCCCGGCATAGCCGATGAAGAGATTGAGGCCCAAGACGACGATGGCGTGCAGCGCGATGAGGTTCAGGATCCCCAGCTTCCAGGGGTTGGTGAGGACGAGCGGAACCGGGGAAAGGGCGAAGAAAAGGCCCAGCACCGAGAGACCGATGCGGTGACGCGTGATGAACGAGGCGGTCGCGGCGGCCCGTGCGTTCATTACTCCACGATCCCCCGGCCGATGGCCTCGTTTCCCATGAGGACCCTGTGGGTCATTGCCCGGCCTCCTTTCCCATGAGGCCGTGTGGCCTGACGAAGAGGACCAGGAGGAGGACGATGAAGGCGATGGTGTCCTTCCAGGCGCTGCTTACGTACGCCGCCCCCAACGACTCCAGGAGGCCCAGCGAGATGCCCCCCACGATGGCCCCCGGGAAGGAGCCGAACCCTCCAAGGATGGCTGCGGAAAAGCCCTTGAGGCCGAGGAGCACGCCGACGTCGTATCGGAGCGTCGTGATGGGCGTGACCAGGATCCCGGCGAGGCCCCCCAAGGCACCGGCCAGGGCGAAGCTCAGGGTCCTGACCCGCCGGACCCGGAGACCCACCACGGCTGCAGCGGTGGGGTTCGAGGCCACAGCCCTCATGGCCAGCCCTGCGGTGGTCTTCCTGAAGAACAGCACGAGGAGGGTGATGGCCAGGGCAGTGATCAGGAGGATCCAGACGGCCTGGGGCATGATGGTGGCCCCCAGAAATGTGAGAGGCGTCTCCCCGGCCAGCGGGGGCACGGCCAGGGGGTTCTTCCCCCAGACTTTCTTCATGACGCCGCGCAGGACGATGGACAGGCCGATGGTCAAGAAGATCAGGACGAGGGGGTTTCGGGAGCGCGACGGGCGCAGGCCCATGAACTCCACCAGCGCGCCCGTGAGGGCGACTCCCGCCACGGCCAACGGCAGAGCCGCAGTCATGGGCATCTGGGCGCTGACGAGAGCGGCGTAGAGGAGCATCCCACCCAAGGAGACGAAGTCCACCTGGGTGAAGTTGACGATCCCCATGGTGTTGTGCACGACACCGAACCCTATGGCCACCATGGCGTAGATGGCCCCGCTGGTCAGACCTGAGAACACGAATTGTATGAAGTCTTGGAACGAACCCATCGCCGGCGGGTTTCACCTCTCATCGTCGTGGAAGTAGAGGCTATAGATATCTGAAACGATCCGGTCAATGCAAGGGAAAACGAATGATCACGGGAAATTGGGGCCAATCGATGCGGGATCCTGGGACCCTTTCGGGGGCATTGACTACCACCAACCGGATATGATCGCCAGAGGAATTGCAAACGGGTAGGGCGGCTAAGTGCTTCTGGCCGGAATTACGGTGACGTATTGTGCCGCCGCGACCTCCTCGATTCCCTCTCCCCTATGTGCTCGCTGTATGCCACACTTGAGACTGGGGGTCAGGGGCCAGCCCTGATGCCATGTACATGCAGAGCCAACAAATAGCCTTGGACGATGTGTGGCAGATGCACCAGCCCTCGCCACATGCAGGTCGT
>Ga0315285_10001289_pt1 | contig 26234 bp, 40 predicted proteins | sample YL17G09_36_MG_FD_203698 | JGI IMG/M metagenome (GOLD analysis project Ga0315285, IMG submission 203698) | Sediment microbial communities from Yellowstone Lake, YNP, Wyoming, USA - YL17G09_36 | ecosystem: Environmental > Aquatic > Freshwater > Lake > Sediment | place: USA: Wyoming | collected... | reverse complement strand
TCGGCAGGAGATGATTCATCGCAACAATGGACGCTGGCAGTGGTGCGGAGCAGCCCACAACTATCTCGAAGGGCCAAACCCAATAGTTGAGAATCGTCAAATTGTTTACGATCATCTTGGCAGACCGGAAGGAGACAGACCCAATCACAAGGACATTTTCAAGGCTCTGCGACAGAATCTTGGGATGACTCTAGAACAGCGTCATCTATTTTATCTGGCACGACAACATTGGTATGCCAATCAGTATCAGGAATGCATTGGCCTTTGTAAATTGTTACTGGAACAGAAGCCTGGATGGTTGCTGGAACGATCTGATGCTGCTCTTCTGATGGGCGATTCACATAAGGCTCTTGGTCAGAAGGCACAGGCTGAAACAGCCTACCATCGAGCTATCCAGGAGTATGGTGAGTGGGCTGAGCCATATTACAAGCTCGGGATACTCGAGTTTGAGAGAAGGAACTACAGACGAGGAGTTGCCTACTTTAGTGCCTGTCTTGCTTTTGAAGAGCCTCCTGATTCGTATGCTGATGCCAGCATTTATCAGTGGCGTGCTCACGATATGTTGTCCGTCTGTCTGTCGAAGATTGGTAGATGGGAAGAAGCAATTCACCATGGTCAGATTGCTCTAAACAAGCAGCCCGACAATGAACGAATCAAGAACAATATGAAGTGGTATGAAGATCACTGCGGAGTAGGCACGGGGGTATCACAGTAGGAGACAGACATGGAAGTTACACTAGAGAATGTCAGGACCATCATGCGGGAAGCGTTTGAGGACTTCAAAGAGAATACCTTCAAACCCTACTGTAAAAAGAATGATGACGACCACGTTGAGATCAAGGACAAGCAAGACTTCACCAACAGTAACGTGTCGAAGCTTCAGGAGTTCCGTGCCCGCATTGAGGGCGCATTTTGGCTACTGAAAGGCCAGTGGGTTGTCGGTATCGCACTCATCGGATTGGCTGCTTCGATCTACTTCGGAAAGTAATGGAAGCATGCTATGATACCACATTGGTTATGGGCAATATGGGCATCGGTGGGAGTCGCTTGGGGCATCTGGGGATTGACGATGGAGATTGTGGCCATTGCCGATGGCAATCCTACTGATACTCTGTCTTATGTCATTTGGCAGCACAGTCATGTACCTGCTGTAGTATTCTTTTTGTGCGCTGGTGTGATTGTATTCGGGACAATATGGCTTCTGGTTCACTTTGTATATGAAGGTGCCAAAGCCAAACTAGGAGTCTGAGATGCACGTCCTCGTCGACTTTACCATCTCACCAGAGAGAGCTAGAGTTGAGTGGACGCTTAACTGTATACGCCAGTTCCTACGCTCTGCAGTCGAAGTGACTGGTCTGATACCCTTCGGTCCAGAGATCGTACGGGAAGCAGATCACCTGCTGATGGGAATACAGATGATTGCCGAGAGTCACATCAGCCTGCACCTTGACCGAGCGAAGGGTTGTGGATGGGCTGATGTATTCTCCTGCCGCGAGGTAAGCGCTGGTAAGGTAAGCAAGCTCATCGACGATCTCTTTGAAGCCGAACAATTCGTAGAAGTCCTGAAAAGGGGACAACTTCCCTGATGGAATGGTTTCAGATTCCAAACTACGTTGAAGGTCGTACCGAGGAAATCGACCTTATAGTTGTTCATGCAACACGTTCGGGAATCCTGGGCAATAATGATCGGATATCGACAATCAATTGGTTCAAGAATCCTCGTGCTCAAGCATCTTCGCATCGTCTCTACGATACAGATGGCTGGGTGGGCGGCTTCGTTGCTGATTGGGATACGGCATGGGGTGCTGGTTACCTAAATGCCCGTAGTCTCCATGCTGAGTGTTGCCAGCCAACGATCGATACACCCTTCACAGATTTTCAGATCGTCTCTCTAGCGAATGACGTTCGGTTGTGGTGTGAGATTCATGACATCCCAAAGATTCGTATCTTCGACGAGAACCAACGAGGCATTATCGGCCATGAAGATACTGCACAGGGCAAGTCATGGGGTAAGACAGATCCCGGCTACCTATTCCCATGGGACTCATTCATGCAGATCGTACAAGGAGAAGATATGAACGCAGAAAGATTAGGACTACTCATGCACTGGGCAGGTTTGTTACTCTCAGGTGACGGCAAACTCATTGAGCAGGCGTATATGGAGATGAAGTACGTTCGTGCTGCAGCTGGGAAATCTGTGTAATGGAGTGTGACTTCGAACGTTACCGACCCTATTTCGTCAAGGTTGCTCGGAGCGTCGGTGTCCCAGAAATATGGCTTGAGGATGTTGCTCAAGAAGAGGCGATCTCAGTCTACTTAGCGAGAGGTGGACGTAGCAGCTTCAAAACTGTTGCTAGACGAACGGCGATAGACTGGATGAGACTTGCCCACGGTCGGTGCAAGACGAAGCAACCGCGTCGGGGGCGATTAGATCAGGCTGTATCATTAGAAGCTGCTCTCGGGATCAAGTCTCCCGACAGCCTTCTTGAAGTCTGTATCATACGCGAAGAATTGAGGTTAGTAGGAGAAGCTATCCGTACGCTACCCCCGAGACAGTTAGAGGCCGTCTTAGACTACTTGATGGGTCGAACAAGGAAGAACGACAACCTCAGTCACAAAAACCTCAGTGAAGCTCGAAAAAAGATTCGAGCATACATGCTGCAGCTGGGAAGCCTACCTAATCCTCAGAACGTAGAAGCTCACGAAGCTCTTCCTTCGAGATCAATGGTCCCTGCGAGACAACTTCTGTCCAGTCTAGCTCGAACAGCTTCCTAAACGTCTCGATCTTCGAGTTCAGAAGCTTCTCGATCCCTTCTTCAACAGTTCCTGCTGCGAGTAGCTCGATGATCGTCACGGGCTTCTTCTGACCTATTCTGTGAAGACGATCTTGAGCCTGGATGTTCATGGCTGGTGTCCAAGCCTTGTCTAGAAAGACTGCAATCGACGCAGCAGTCAGCGTTATACCTTGACCTCCAGCTGGAATCGAAGCAAGCAGAACACGGCAGTCTGAGTCTGTCTGAAATCGTTGGATTGAGTCTTCGCGAGCTTTGCCAGTAACGTCTCCTGTTACCATGGCGTGAGGGATTTTGAGAGTAGCCGAGAGCTTCCTCAAGGCTCTGGCGAACTGAGAGAAGACAACAACCTTCTGGTCGCCTGCACCTTCGAGGATGTCTCCAAGCGCATCTACTTTAGCTCCTTCAAGTGGTGAGTCTTCAGAAAGCATCAGCTTCGGGTCGATAGCGATCTGCTTCAATCGGGTAATCTGAGCGATCACGACAGCTGCTGATACGACCTTGCCTTCGAGCTCAGTCCACATGGTCTTTGCCATCTCACGATAGATCCTAAGCTGATCGTTCTCGAGATTGACCCAGACCTGCTGGACTGTCTTCTCTGGCAGATCTTGAAGGACTTCGCCTTTAGTTCGTCTAATGGCAAAGTGAGAGAGAACTTCACGAAGGGGTGCAACTCGATGAGGGAGTAGGTTCCCAACAACCCAGCCGAAGCCGTCATGGTAGACGTGACAGTAGGACTGAACGAATCTCCAGTAGCTGGTGAACTGCTTTGGACTGATAACTCTAAGTAATGTCCAGAGTTCGTCGGGACGATTCATGATTGGGGTGCCCGTAAGGAGGAACAGATTATGAGTATTTTGACGAGCAAGTCTCGTGACTGCCTTGGTCACCTGGGCGTGTCTGCTTTTGATTCTGTGGGATTCGTCAATGATCATGACGTCCCATGTCTGTGACAAGAGAGCTTTGAGTTCTTCAGTCTGCTTGAGCTCCTTTGTCTGCTTGACTTGCCATTCTCTGACGATCTCGAAGTTGATCACGACGACCTGAGCAGTTCCCCAGATCTGATCGAGTCGCTGCTGCTTGTCACCTATGACGACTCGAACGTCGTAAGACGGTTCCCACTTTTCGAACTCTCGTTGCCAGACGTACTTAACTGAGTTTGGGCAGATGACAAGAATCTTCTGAGCGTTGAGTCTCTTACATGCGGTAATCGCCTGGGCTGTCTTGCCGAGACCCATGTCATCGCCCAGTAAAGCACGCTTGGTCTTGACTAGAAAGTCGACTCCTTCTGTCTGGAAGGGGTACAGGTGATCTGGCATGGGAAACTCCTTTAGAGGACACGTGTCTGCTAGTTTTCTCGATGAGGGTGGTATGATTCATCAGTCTAGCTAGTTATAAGAAGAGACCTTCGTTCTAACCGTGTCTGCTTCGATTCTCCCAGTTTTCTAGGGGGAGATGATATATCTCCCCCTAGAACTGAACCTAAGAGCTACTTTTCGTCGTCATCTGCATTCATATGATCGTCGATTGTGTAGCCGTCTTCGTCTTCCCAGTCCTCCCACTCGCCACGTCTGCTTAGCTCGGCATCAGACTCACCGACGAACCGTTCCCCGGGCATGACGAAGACTTGAAGTCCGAAGACATTGCTGCCGACTGCTGGGTCCTTCAGCTGAATGTCGGCCTCACGATTGATCACTGACTTCGCTTCGTCGATTGTCTCGACGTCATGAAAGAAGGCTTCGCTGGGTGGGTTCACGAAGCAGTAGACTCGCAACTGACCTTCACGTGGGGTTGGTTCTTGATGCCAGGAACCTTGAAGTGACATTGTACTGATCATCTTGTCTCTCTCTCTGTTGTCTCCTTTAGTAACACGGCGACACGGAAGTCTCTACGCATAGCCCGCCATGCTTCCTTTCGACGTGCTGCACGGGAAGAAGGCGAAGTACGCTTGGGTGGCGTTTTTGTCGTTATCATCAGGCTCCTAGCTCCACAGATCTCTGTAGACGTAGCGAGCGAGCTGCTCGACTTCTGGCTTTGTCTTCGGCTTAGCTGGCTTCTTCGACTCGTCAGCTGTGATCTTGAAGGCGCTGAGAATGACGACCTTGGTCTCGAACTCTGGAAGCAGCTTGAGCTGCTTGTGACTGAGAGCAAAGCTCACGCCATCGAAGTGACGGAAGCCCCACTGGAACGTGCAGTCCGGCAGTCCAGCGATCGGCTCGAGCATCTTGAACTGACCTTGGAGTAGTAGCGTACCGATGTCTACTCCCAAGCTAGTCTCTTCTGCCAGAATCCTAGCGATCTCAGGCAAGGGCGTTGTGAGCTGGTAGCAGGCATCGACTGTGTACTCTCCACACTCCCTGACGACGTCCTTGAAGGCAACAGGCACCGATGTGAGCTTGACGTCATGGCGACGAAGGGCTTCGATAGCTGTCTTCGAGAGTCCACTAAGCTTCTGGACTCTGAACGAGCCGAAGACCTCAGCTCCCCGAGTTGGAGTGACCCGACGCTTCTGTTTCATGTCGCCTTGGGCGACCCAGACTCTGTCGTTCCAGTTCATGCCCGTCAGGACTCTGATTGAGACTCGACGAGAAACGCCGTACTGCTCAGCTTCCTTGATGAACTGAGGCTGAGTGTAGAACGACTTGCCGACGTAGTGTAGCCAATCCATGGTGTTGTTGTGCTCCTTTCTGAGCTATGTGAGTTCTGACTTCATGTACTTAGACGACAGCTGTTCTCTCTTGAACAACTTAAGATGTCGCTTGAGTGCTTCGAGTAGGTCTAGTGGATTGTCGTTGATCCAGACTCGCTGACATCTGACGCAACCAACATCACCACCAACTTGCTCGGCGAAGACATGACCGAGCTGTCGACATTCTTCTTCTGGACTTAGCTTTTCTTGCATCTTGTTCCTTCTTAGTAGCGATTCCACTTGACGTCTGTGATACCAAGCAGCCAAGAGGCTGCAGCTTCAATCGATCGTGTAAGAGATCCCAGTCTATCTGTAGCCTTGCCACTTTCACCAATGATCCCTCGATCGTACAGAGTGTAGCTACGAGTAGCTTCCCACTGTCGACCGACGTAGAGCCGAACGATCCGACCTCGACGAGTCCCAGCTGGACGACGAAGTCGACCGATCAGTTCGTATTCCGTACTACGGTAGAAGGCGAGAGTGTACAGACCAGCGGCTGCTTCATAGACGTCATACTCTCCTTGACGAGCTTCTCGCCAGGCACCATGAAGTACAGGCTCTTTGACGTGTAGGAGATTGCTAGCTTCATAGAGCTGACTGACGACATCGTCATCGTTCATGAGTGTACTCCTTCATCTTGTCGAGAACAGCTCCTACTGCTTCCCAACGTTCTTGTAGTGTTTCGGTACTTCGATGTAGAATCCCACTGGTATCCCCCTTCAGATTCTCTATGTAGAAACGCAGAGAATACGAATCTACGCGTTTAAGTGAGTCGCCTGGTGTATCCCTGCTACCCCTATGCCATCTGGGCCAGATCGTTCTCTATGCACTGTCGGCAAAGGACGATTCTCCCGTCCCCGAGAGTCTGACTTGTTCTTCCTGGCTGACAGTGAACGTAACTAGTCTTCTCTGGATGTACTGCAGCTCCGACAAGAGCGTCGTACTCGTCTGCAAGTCTCGATGCTTCGTAGTCGGCAACGTCAGCTCTGCAGCCATAACAGTTCTTCATTGTCGATCTCTCCTGTCGCTACAGATACAGCATTCGAGACCCCAAGGCATCTGTCTGTGTGGAGTCATGTCGTGACATTTGAAGCAGTACTGCTTCGGCTTTGTCTGTACTTTCATGGTGCTTCTCCTGCTACCAGATCCCAAGACGATAAATCGCAACGCTCCAGATTGCGATAACGATTAGCAGACCGACGATGACGATTGGATTCTTCATTCGCGTCTCACTCTCCTAGCTGAACATTGACTCGACTTCAGACCAGCGATCCGAAAGGTTCGAGAGTGTTGACTTCTGTTGCTCTTCGAGCTCTTTTCTCTCATCCCATGGGCCATCGTCGATCAGAGACTCGATATGGTCTCGAACGAGCTCTACCATGACCGTCGGGTCGAGGGCATCAAGCTCCCGTTTCGACTTCTTATATTATCGAGTGCTTCTCCGCATCCGACCCTGATGAGAGGCCGTGCATTCGGTTCTTCGCAACTCTCAGGAGCTTTGCTATTCGGCTTCCGCCTTTTGCTGCTCCTGCTGTGCTTCCAGCTCTGCCCTTGAGGTTTTGGGCCGGGGTACCGTCGTGCCTGTGCCTGTCCACTAGCGAGCCGTATTGGCACCCCCGTTCTGGCTGGTTTCCGTGGTGCTTGTTTGTTGTTTGGCTGCACCTTGCCTAAGTTGTCTGCTGTAGCGCCTCCGTCTGTCTGTCTTGTTCTTCTTCATTATAATTATAAGCGACTCTCGTCTAAAGATCAAGGGGTTCTCAAGCAATCTGTCAGAAGATTTGAGAATTGTTGGCAGTAAACAAAGTAAACGATTTGTAAACTATGTGATCTTGACAAGAGAACCCCATCTCTGCCCGACTTTGATGTCAACTTTGAGTGGGATAGGGAAGTCGAAGGGACAGTTCTCTGTCATTTCATAGCGGATGATATCGCAGTTCTCTTCGCGATAGCCAAGGCGTGATTCGAAGAGAATCGAGTCGTGAACCGTCAATAGTACTCGACACTTCTCGGGATCGAGTCGATTGACAAGTCGCGTCATAGCCGTAAACGTGATATCGAAGCCCGTTCCCTGACATGGCGAATTGACGGACTGTCGAGATACGTCACCACGATTTGCTTCGACTACGAGCGGGAATCGTCGACGTCGATCTGTAATCTCGTAGTCAACATATCCCTGCTTGATAGCTTTCTGAATCTGCTGCTCTCGCCATCGTGCAAGACCTGGGTAACGCTCCAAGAGCGTATCGATGAACTTCTGAGACTTCTTGATCCCCCACTCACGAAGTTCACCTTCTGCGAGAGACTTTGCTCCACGACCATAGATAATCCCAAAGTCGACGTACTTAGCAACGTATCTCTGCTCTTCAGTGATCTTCTCTGGTGGAATGTCGAAGATCTCGGAGGCGATCATCCTATGAATATCATCGTCGTCGATGAAGTGCTGAAGCATCTTTTGATCACCACTCAGGACAGCTGCAACACGTAGCTCGATCTGACCTTCATCAGCATCGAGGAGTTCCCAGCCATCTTCTGCAATGAACGCATCTCTAATCATGGGCCCGATCAAGACTGGGATGTTCTGCAAGTTTGGATCACGACTCGAAGCCCTTCCAGTCACTGTACCATGGAGTAGAAAGTCTCCTCGAACTCGACCATCAGCTGAGACGCGACTAAGAAGACCCTCGATGTACGTGCTAATCATGTGGGCAGTCTGTCTGTAAGTAACGATCTGATTGACGATGGTGTGCTTCCCTGCGAGCAGCTCGAGTACTTCTCTTTCCGTTGATCGTCCTCTCGACGTCTTTGGGATCTTCAGTTCATCGTAGAGGAGCTTAGCAACCTGTTGTGGGCTACTTGGGTTGAAGTCTTCGAAGTCATACTCTCGTGCTACGTCTTGAAGAGCTGTCTTTTTGATAGCAAGTTCAGCTTTGAGCTTGCTACCCAGCTCTTTCAAGTACTCGATGTCAAGCTTTACTCCTGTCAGTTCGACGTGACGTAGAGCTAGCGTCCCAGGTATGAGGATGTCATCATGGACTGAACGGACGCCTTCTGCATCCATCTCAGGTGGGAGATCCTTGCAGAGCATGAACGTATACTGTGTGTCAAGAGCATTGTATGGTGAGAGAATTTCGAGCGGGATCCCTTCGTAGCCAACCTTATTCTCATGCATGTACTCACGTAAGGGACGTTCATAGTCGGGAGCATCATACCTTTGACGGGCGAGACCTTTAAGGTCGTGAGTACCTAGACGTTCATCCAAGGTGTAGTGAGCGAGCATAGAGTCAACTGTAGGCTGCCAGTTGATCTCGTACTGATAGAGGAGCATCTTGCTGTCATAGCCAACATTCTGTCCACCCGAGTCAGTTGTGTTCTCGAGTAGCTCCTTCAAAAGGAGCTGTACGTATCTGTTTGTCAAGAGCTTTTGTGGGACTTGCCAGGCATGATCAGGCTCAGACTGAAGCCCGATTAGTCGGATCTTATCAATGAGCGGGTCAAGACCTGTAGCTTCAACGTCAACAACGAAGAAGTAGTCTCTGAGATCTCTGACCATGTTCCTAACGTCAGCAACGTTCTGACACATAGTGATACGTGGCGGATCAGGTGGGCCCGGGTTCTCAGAGTCGTTGATGAGCTTCGTGATGTCAAACGCGAAGTCAGTAAAGCTCGGTGGATCACGTAAGACCTTAGCTGGGTGCCAAGTTGCTACCGCAGTGAGATGACAGAGATCGATGCTGTCGGGATGGAAAGCCCGTCCTCTCGACTTAGTGATGGTCCCCCACTCGGGCCCAACGGCTGTTAAGGCGACAGCTCCACAGAGTAAAGCTTTCGTACACTGAGTCAGCTCTTTGACGAGACGAGGATAGCAGGCAGCAATCGCATCAACTGATGGCGTATCGTTGTCCTCTGGACGACACAGACAAGTGTTCGTGATCCAGATATCGTCGAGCTTCAGCCCAACAGACGAAAGCGTCTCACGAAGGAGTCTCCCTGATAGTCCGACGAACGGTTTGCCTTGCTGGACTTCTGTTCGTCCCGGAGCTTCGCCTACGACGGCGAGACCCCCGAGCTTACCGACTCCTGGGACTTGAGGTTGTCCTTGAAGAGGGCAGTTATGACACTGTGGAGGCATCTTCCTCGACTTTGACGATTAGAGGTTCTCCTCGTGCCCATGCCTTAAAGACGTAGCAATTCATCGTCGCTGTCAGCTCGTCGACTTCTGAGATCTTGAAGAAGTCGCGAGGACGACGAGGGTATGTCGGGGAGGGATATTGTGGATCGGCAGGGAGTCGAATGCCATGGACTGCGTATGAGAGAGGCTTTGCGCTATCGACGCCACGAATCTTCAGACCAGAGTTAGCAAGATCGTAGAGATCTCCGAGCTGACGCCCCCAGCCGAGGAGATGGATATCGATCTCTGAACTCTCAGGAACGAGCTTAACAAGTTCTGCTAGTCCACCATTCCAAACTTCGTAGTCTTTCGAAATCCCAACTGTGTCAATCCCAAGTCGAAGAAGCCCATTGAGACAATAGAGCCACTCGAGGGGTGTTCGACCTTGAGGGACTCCCATCAGTCGAACTCCTGGGAGCTCTTGATGAGCCGTCATGGCTACTGCAGTTGAGAGTTCAACGGTATCGTCGCCGAAGAAGAGACGATCTGGGAGAGCAATCTCTGAAGCTCTGATGTCACGAGCAATGTCGAAGAAGTCATGGTTCATATCTCCAACACCAAGCTCGTGAGCTGAGTTATCGAGGATTACGAAGTCGCCTCGGTCGGAACACTTGCGATAGAACTGTAAGTATGTCGAGTCTCGTCTTGCAACGTCGCTGAGGACTAGATGGTAGTTGTCGCTCAGAGTCGCGTACTTCTCGAGGAGAGGTGTCGGGCTGATGATGGCTGCTTTCAAGTTCCTTCTCCAATACGAGTAGTGAAGCCCCGAAGAAGGCTGCATAGTTGATGATGTCGAGGATGCTGTCCCAGCAGTCGAGGACCTTACCTTGGTGAAGCAGACTGTCCATACGAAGTGACTTCGTGTAGATCGCTTGAGTGCAATCGTGAGGCAAATCAAGGAAGTGGTCCGGGAGAGCCCGAACGGAGTCGTACTCAATCGTTCGGGCTCTCAGAACCTCTTGAGCTTTTCGCTGGACAGCTTCAACGGCTGCTAGAAACTCTTCTTGGCGAGTCAGCACGGTCGGAGTCTTCGGAGCTTAATCCCCCAAATGATTCGACGAAAAGCCCAAGAACTAATCTTGCCACATTTTGAGGGATCACCATGACTGTGTATGAACTCAATCATGATTGGCTCGATATCGTCCTTAGGTCCAGATACCCGCAATGCCGACCCACATCTACAGTAGTAAGCGTCCCTCAACGATTTTCTCCTAGCGGATCTTCGGACGGGCGACTTTCTTTGCTCCTGATGGTGACTCAGGTGACTTGACGTCTTCAGTCAGTGGGTGAACGGCTTGGACTCGATTCCGAAGAGTCCCTTCGTACGACTCCTGAGTAGTACTCGCCTTACAACGAGCACCGATGAAGTCGTCTGGGTCGAACTCAAGTTCGCCTTCAAGATCACTCTCGTCAGCACCGAAGGCGAGTAGAGCTTCCTTCAACTTCCAAGCTGCCTTGGGGGACATGCTCGTTACGAGCCAGAGATTACGATTGATATGGTCGCCTTCTGTGACCTTGAGAGTCCAGTTGATGTAGTCGTACTCAGAGTTCTCACTCTGTCGAACTTCGACTTCAGCGACCTCGACTTCGTAGACACCGGCAGGCATGGCTTCGAACGTTTCAACGTCCGTGAAGTTAGCTTTCAGCTGGGACATGCTTTTTCTCCTCTCCATATATGAGGTCGAAGATCTTCGGGAGAGTTGGGTTGACAATGTGAGAACCTAGCTTCCCACCCTCTGTTCGATCTTTGGCCTCGTGTGTATCCGTTGGCTGAGTTAGCAGCCATCTCTCTAGCTCGTCTCCCTCCCCAACTACAGCAAGGTAGCCGAGGATGTCAACGAGTCCTGGGACTTCGAACCGAAGCTTCCCATTCAGAAGTGGCCACATCCGCTCTCTCTTTGCTCCCGGATCATTGACTATTTCGGCTGAAGCCGAAAAGATCGTATGTAGAGGCAGATCTCTATAGAAGCGAATGAGCCGTCTCATCTGAGCGTAGCTTCGGAGGTAGTCCTGCATCTCGGCGATATCAGCATCGTGAGTACTAGGACGAGCTCGCTTCCCGTTCTCGATCGCCCCCTCCATGTTCATATAGTTGACTTCGGAGAGACTATCGATTGCTATGGTCTTGTATGGATGCTCGACTGAAGCAAGGTAGTCGCCGACGACTTCGTAGTCTTCCCAGTCGTGGATCTCGACGACATCGATCTTGTTGATGGTCGGTTTAGAGCCATCCTTGAGCTGGTCGAGAGAAACGACTCGGATCTTTGACTTGATTGACATCTTTCCCGACTCGAAGTCAAGGAACAGCATCGGACAGATCCTAGCGTCCCCTACTCCCGAGCCGAGCAGAACTGTCTTTCCATGGCCTGCAGGACTGTAGACCATGAGATTGATCGGGTCTTTAACGTTCACAGGCATCACCTCCCAGCAGTCTGAACTTCGTAGAGAGTCGACTTCAGCGCATCCGTGTCACCCCCTTCAGAATCACTCTTACAAAGTACTCGATACGAACAACCCCATGAACAGTCCCTCGTCGGGTTCGGGTAGAGAGACGTTCTCACACTCAGCATCTCGCGACACTCGTCGACGAGAAACTTCCCAAAAGACTCGAGTTCTCTTGAGTTCCGAGCAATCAGCTCCCTCTTGAAGAACTCGTTCTGCTTCAACGACATCAGTACGTCTTCGTAGTCGACTTCGTTGAAGCCATACTGATGAATCGCTGCGAGATACTTTTCAGGAGTCGTATCAACGGACTTGTCTTTCGAGAGTCTCATCCCACTCTGTAAGAGCATCGGCTCAGCTGGGATCTTCTTTCGTAGCTGATTGTAGATCGCTCCCGCAGGGACTTCACCATAGATCTGAGCAACGAGCCAGAGGTACGCAGTCATTTGATCATCGAGCTCGAGAGCTAGAGAATCAGCAAAGGACGCACAAGTCTTGTGATCAACGACCCACAAACGACCTCTACGTCTGACGAGCAGATCGAGAGTCCCGACGAGAGTCGCATGAGTCCCACGGATCCTAGCAGAGAGAGGCGTCTCAACAGCGATGACTTCAAAGTCGTCGGTCGTCTTAGCGAACTCGAGGTAACCGACGATCATCGTCGTCATCAGGAGCTTGGTCTCTTCTGCTTCTCTCTGCTCTTCGGGTGATTGGTCCGGTCCTAGTTCTGACCAGAACCACTGATCGAGAGACTGCATCGGGTCGTCACCTCGATAGTAGGCTGCTAAGGCGATGTGGACTCCTTGCCCGATCCAGAGAGCATGACGAGGAGAGTTTCTTGAAGTCAGATTGTCGCGATAAGCGTACCGCCACTGACGACGACAGAACTTGAACGTGCTTCTCTCAGTTACATGAACTTCCATGTTCTGTCTTCTCCTTTAGGAATTATCTACAGTTTAAGGGTTCTCAGGGTTCGAGGTCAAGTGATCCTTGTTCAGTAGTTCTGAAGGGAGTTTTACCTTCTCAATGCCGACGTAATGAATGCCATGAGCTACAGCGTCTCGGGCGTGAAGAGACTTGATTTGATTGAGTCGTAGCACGGGCCATGTCAAGACTCCTTTGATAACGGATGGTCGTTGAGCAATAGACTTAACATCGTATTCCTCGCAAACACATCTGATCACGCCGATGACTTGAAGCCCAACTGGGTTGAATGATGGGTGAAGAACCTTGATGTCTTCGTAGACGACAGTATCGCCCTGCTTGATTTGAGTCTGAATATCACGCCAGAGAGGGAAGTCGCCCCACTCGATCAGTTCGAACTCAGACATGGTGAACTTAGCATAGCCTGTCGTCTGACCAGGGTCGTAGACCCAGAGTGTCATCTACCAGCTCCCTAGATGTATCAATCCAGTAGTAACGAGCGCCACTGTAATAGACCAAATCATCCCGACTAGAAAGCCTGCATAGAAGTCGTTCCAGTTCATCGCCTTAGCTCCATCCACTCTTCTCGTGTCTTAGCATCTTTCTCGAAAGCTCCTCTAACTTCTGACGTGATGGTGCGATGATGATCTTGCATGACTCCTCTGATAGACATACATGAGTGACAGCCTGAAACAACGACTGCAACGTCTTCAGTCTCAAGAGCTGTCTGTAAGATATTAGCAAGCCATGACGTCAGATTCTCTTGAAGTACTGCTCTCTTTCCAGCCCACTGAGCTAGACGCGCTAGCTTCGAAAGACCAATTGCTCGACCTTTTGGGATGTAGGCGAGACTGATCGTGTATTTGACTGGGAGAAGATGATGTGGACAAATGCTGTCGACTTCGAGATCAACTAGACTGACGATACCATGGTAGTCCGTAGGGAATGTTGTACTCCTTGGGGGGCCTTCGTCCTTGTCAGGGAAGTGTTCGAGTAGGTAGTCAGTAACTCGTCGATCCGTATCAACGAAGTCTGGGTCGTTAAGGTCGATCCCGAGACTCACCAAAAGTTTTGCTACGGCTACTCTTATCTCACCCCTAGGAGCTTGTGAGTTTGTAGGCTGAGTCGCCACTGTGGATTCTCCTTGATGAACTCTACGCATAGCTTGCCCATCTCGCGTCGATTGTTCTCGGGCTGAAGACTGAAGGTCATGTGACGGAGCGTTATTTGACTATGAGACATTTCGAGATAAGGTTTGAAGAACTCACTCTCGAAAAAGTCGGGTACGTCAACGACGAGCTTGATCTCGTTTGCTACGTCTAGCATGCTCTTGTCAGGAGCTAGTTCTCTTTTTGGGCTTAGTACGATATAGTACTGTTGGAGACCCGGGGATCTCGGGATCGTACCATTCGTCTCGATATGTACGGTCCAGCCAAGTGATAGATGAGTAAGAAGTGGCCCAATCGGCTGAAGAGTCGGCTCGCCCCCAGTAATACAGATTCGTGTCGCCTTCGTCGAGAGCTTCTTAGCTTCGAGAGCAATCTCTTCAGGGGTTAGATGGCGCGTCCTGTCTGATGCTTCGAGAGCATACTTGGTATCACAGTTATGAGTTAAGAGCCCGTTCGCGAAGAATGTCGGGAACGGCGAGCAAGTAATATCGTAGACGCTGCTATCCCCTCGAAGAGGACCTATACTCTTAGGGTGAAGAGGGTCTGCAGAGAGAACTCTCGTCCCGTTGATTGCGAATCGAGTCAAGTTACGTGCAATCTCATCCGTCTTCTGTGTGTGAGCATCGATGAACAAGACTTTGTAGTCGTGCGCTGTATAATGTGCAGCAACTTCCTCTTCCCAGATCTGATCTCGATATACCGTCCCCCCTGAATAGCCAAAACTGCTATCATAGACCTCGACGACCTTTCGCTCGGATGTGTGCATGAAGTCAGGGAATCGATACCGTCCAGAACGCGAGCCAACGGCCTGCTTCCCTCTTCCTCCCGTATAACGGAGTGGAAGTTCGTATTGCTTCACGATCTGATCTACTATGACTTCACCACCAGACATACCACGATAATGTGACTCAGCGTTTCTTCTTGCAACCTCTGGATCATCTCGCATCGGGTTGTGGAGCTTCTTCGCTGCTGATATTCGTTGTCGGTGCTCGAGCGTCTTCACCCTACCAGTAAAGCGTCGCTTAGCTCCTACACTTAATCGATCATATGCACCAGGAAGTCGCGAGGGATTGTTTCGTCTCATACGCCAGGAAGAGTAGTTCAGATTTCCCGAAGTCCAGATTTCGTCTCCAGTCTCAAGGTGATCCGTCCGCTTCCAGCTACCGTCTACCATCCAGAGGTGATCAGGCGTCGCGATAGTAGTCTGAGAAGAAGACGGCTTAATAGACCAGCGCTCCTTCCCTCCGTGCTGTTTGGTAGTGACAACCGTTGTCGGCTGTAATGTACCCGAAGTTTCGTCATACCCTAGAAGGACGTCGCCAGCACGAATGTCCTTGATCTTCGATGCACCTCCTGAGATGAGCTGTATTAAGGTGTTCGGGCCCAGACACCAGTCGCAGGAAAGATTGCAACCAGTCAATCGTACAAAGATCATCGGGCTTCCTGAGTACACACCCTCGCCTTGAATCGAGTAGAAGATCTCGTCGACGTCATACTTCTGGTTCATAGTCGTTGTCCTTTATCTAATGGGAATGGGACTCGATTCGAGGGATAGATCTCTCGACGAATCTTCCAGCAGGTTTCTCCAGGATCTGCAATACGAACGCTACTACATCGATCGCAGATGTTCGACAACGAATCATCAGTTCGACAATTCCAGAAGGCTCCCCACTGATGACTTCGTAGGCGACAGACTAGTCTAGCTAGCTTCTGGTTCATATCGTACTCCTGAGTGGGGTGACTCCCAAATAGTAACGCTCTTGAGTTGCCCATTCAGCATTGGGTCGAGTCGTTCGTAGACCCACTGAGCAATTTTCTCAGCTGTAGGTTGACTCAGAGCGAGGGACTCGTTGAGGTAAGCATGGTCGGGAAGGATGTCGTTGAGGTACTTCTGAAGAGTCTCAAAGTCGATCACCATCCCGAGCTTATCGAGTATCTTCGACTGAACTTCGACATCAACATACCACGTGTGACCATGAAGATTCTGACACCTTCCCGGATGCCCAACAAGTTTGTGAGCTGCATCGAATGACGTTCTGTAGGTCAGCGTGTACATGATGCCTCCAGCTGCTTCTCTAACGACCAGACGCAGGTCTCGAAACCTTTTACCCACTTGCCGTAGGGGAAGTCCTTACAGATCCCAGGTCTCTGATCATAGATGAGACACGTCCCGACGCCCTCTTGATAGCAGAAATGAGGACACTTGTAGATATGAGTGTTTTCGCCTTCGACAAGGCCCTCAGCTTCGCCGATCAGTTCGAGCTGACCATACCACTCTTCGTCGTAGTTGTCCCATCGCCAATTGTCCCCTCGTCGAACTTCGTCTGGTGATGGTAGAAAGAACCTCTGGCAACACTCACCACATCGATTGCAGACGAGCGTTTCATCGAAGGGAGCTGCTGTCTCTGCTAAAGCTGTCATCTTCTTTTACCCAACGAACTTGATCAGCTGAGCAATGGCTTCGTCAAGAGAAGTGAAGAGAGAGATGTCGTAGTGATCACACACGATCTCGACATTGCCCTTTCGCCAGAAGCCTTCTGGACAGCAGACAGTGAGCTTTCTGCTACTAGCAAAGAGTCCTAGCTCGAGGAGCGAGATTGGACTTTTAGTTTTCGGGTCGAAGTACAGAAAGATCTCGTCAGCTTCGTAGAGCATGTCCAACTCCCATTCGACCTGCTCTTTGAATTGTGGGTTACTGATCGATTGAACCCACGATGAGTCCCAGTCGTCACGACGAGGGTTCAGAACGACAACGTCGATATTCTCTAGCTTAGTACGTACTTCTGCTTGCCAGTCGACTGCTGTTCCCATCTCGATACTGCCAGCTAGAAAGACGTACTTCTCGCCTCTCCGTTTCCTCTCGGGAACTTGCGGTGCTTTGATCTCACGCACTAGTCTCTCCTTTCTGATACTCGATCGGGTCGACCATGTTGAGTGAAGCGAAGGCTTCGAGTCTCGATCTGCAGGTTGGGCACTTCCCGCAGGACAATGGGCTATCGACGTAGCAGGATCTTGTCAGATGTAATGGTGCACTGAGCTCAAGCCCGAGCTTGATGACGTCTACTTTCGTCTTATCAGCTAGTGGAGCAACGAGCCTGACTTTGTGATATGTTCCCACGTAGATCGCAGCTGCCATGGCGCCGATGAACTCAGGAGTACAGTCAGGATAGGCCCACCCTGCTGCATCCTCGGCGTGAGCTCCGAAGTAGATCAGATCGCAGCCTACTGAGAGAGCTTTAATAGTTGCGATACTCAACAGTGTACCGTTTCTGAAGGGTACGTATGTCGGAGAGACACCTTCGATGTCATGGTAGCTGACTTCGGGGACGGGAGCTCCCTGCTTCATCAAGGTGCTGGCGTCTTCTGGGAACAGGTTCCCTACAGCTTCGTCGTAGAGACAGACGAGCTTTAGATTTGCTGCAACTTGACCTGCTGCAACCCATTCCCAGTGTGCGTGTTTCTGACCATACGTAAAAGAAAGAGCCCTTACATTTGTCCTGCCAAAGCGTTGAACTGCAAGAGTAGCACAGACTGTACTGTCAAGACCTCCGCTAAGTAAGACTAGAGCTTCTGTCATTCGTCGATCCCTCCCAACTCAGAGTCATATTTGCAGACATTTGATTCAAGAGAGACGCCGCCACGTGGCTTCATTTTAATCGTTACGAAGAGAGATCTAGGATTGAGAGCTGCCATGAGATCGTTAAAGACCTGACGAGAAAAGGTCTCGCAGAAGAGTCCCTTCTCACGAAACTGCCAAAGATAAAGCTTGAAGGACTTTGACTCAAGACAAAGATCTCGTGGTCGATAGTGGATATTGACTGTGTACCAGTCGGGCTGCCCAGTAACAGGGCAAAGCGCCGTCACTTCGTCCGACTCAAGCTCGACCATCTCGAGTCCACCTTCTGGCGTAGGAAACGTATCGAGCTCACCTTGAGGTGTACGGACATCTTGACCGAGGTACTTAAGTTTCATTCAAACCTCCTAACGTGTGCGGTTATTGAGAGAGCTTCGCCGAGAATCTGCCCTCGAATACTGTCCATGTAGTCACGAGCCGGGACGTCATGGTGAGCGTAGTTGTCGGTGTTCTTGACGAATGTATCACGCATAGCTGGCGTATCGTATAGCTCGATGACAAGATTTGATGGTACGCGGCTCGAGTACTTTAGGAGAGTATTGATGTCTGTCAGATCTCGACCCCAAAGTTCGATGTCTCGGAAGCCACTAGTTCGACGTGGAAGAGTTCCGTAATGAGTGTAGCCGAGTGATGGCAGGAAGCCGATCCCGCAGTCAGTTGGGCCTCTCATCCAAGGGCTCAGTGAAGCAATAATGGTGTCTTCGACTTCGCGTCGTCCTTCGAGATAAGCTTGGAGAATCTGGGCATAGTAGAGAGATGTCCCGACTCGCTGTCGACGATACTCAGGTTTGACAGCGATTTCGCCATGGCGAAGGAGGTGTGGATAAAGTCGTCGGCTTCCGACCATGGCAACACCTGCGAGCTCACTATTGAGATAAGCTGCCCAGATCGTGCCTCGTGTTCGATTAGCGACGACATGGTCGTGGATTCCTGTTCTGTAGTTGAAGCCGAGTTCTGGGGTCGCTTGAATTAGGTTGTAGATTGCTGTGAGCTGGTCGTCGGGCCAGTCTTTGTCAGGAAGCTTGAGTTCAATCATTGTCACCCTTCACAGTAGTCTATTAGTATCCCTTGTGGCTCGGTTCTATGATCCTAATGCACAATCTTGCCACAAATAATACAGCTATCTGTTCCTGCTATTCCGCCGCCGCTTACAGGCATCCATCTAGTAAGATGTCCCTTTACAGAGAGCTGATACAGGGTAGCTGTAAGTTCTATCTCATCATCTGTGCGACTGTCTCTCCATTGTTCCCACGTTGGGCCTTTCCATTCTCTAAACGTCCCTGGGATCGGTTTCACTGATACTAGTGTTGATCTTAGGAATTGTCTCAACCATCTCGGCAATGCTAGATACATCTCTCTCCCTAAGGTGCGCAATTGTTTGGCTAGCTGGCGCCATTGATACAGCATTGTTGTTCTGTACACTTCTCTATAAGCTCTATCTGTCAGTCTAGATTCTCTCACCCTGACATCCCTCGAAGACGTTCAACGATTGCTTGAGCTCGTTCTGGCAAGAGCTCGACAGAGATGCATGGCAAGTTGAGCTCTAGACAGGCAGCTGCTGTCGAACCAGTCCCCGCGAATGGGTCTATTACGAGTTTGTCAGAGCCCGGAGCAGCAAAGAGCCCAATAAGAGACTTGAGCAGAGGAACAGGGAGCTCACCAACCAGTCCAGGAGTCACAACACCTGGAAGTCGAATGATGTCCTTGTAGCGAAGATCAGACTCAGATCTAGCAGGCATGTTGCCCTTTCGGAACGTTTGGATCGTGAGGTAAGCGTATCGCGAACGATGAAAGTCTGCTTCTTGTCTGAGCCAGACGAACTGTCGAAAGGGTAGCCAGCCCCAACTTTGAGCAAGATCTGCTGTTACGACGCTCTTCAAAAACGAGTGTCCCTTGCGATCGTGGCAGAGGAGAATGAGAGCACAATTCTCCTGTCGGAGGAGTTCAATCTTCGAGAAGACAGTTCCGAGCCAAGAAAGATAGCCTGCTCGAGCACTGTCTTCAGGTACAGCTGGAGTATCAAAGCAGAAAATATCGACTCGTCTGTCAAGATCGACGCCGCCGAATGCAGCATTGATAACGACTTGTTCACTCACTCGAGGCAGAAGCTTCCTAGGAGCTGGGTGACTTTCGTACTCCGCTATGAAGCTGTCGTTGTCTGTCAAGGTACTCCTTGTACGACAAGAGTAGATCTTCGGGCTCGTCAACTTTAAGCTCTCTAGCGATGAGCTCTAGTCGTTCTTTCGTCGGGTAGACTTCTCCAGTCTCGATCCATGAAATCTCGGGCTGATGACAGCCAATTCTGAGAGCTAGTTCTTCTTGCGAGATTCCCTGCTGCTTACGAATGATCGCCATAGCAAGGATCAAGACTTTGCCAACGGCTTTTCGTGGTCGTCCTCCAGTGTTCATACTATAAGTATAGCGTTAGATTGAATCTAGGTCAAGAAGAATGTGTCTTCTCCGGCCCAAGGAGCCGCTCGATTTCGACAAAAGCCTGCTCGCGGCCCGCGTCAGTCCAGCAGGCGGTGTACTTCGAGACTGCCGCCAGCACCACGTTGCAGACAGCGGCGTCGACACGGGCTTGGGCGTAGGCGTCCACATCAGCCTCCATGTCGTCAACGGTGCAAATGCCGCTGGCCCACTGGCTTATGCTCCGAAGGGCCTTGCATCGCGCCTCATCCTGGTTCATCGCCTTCTCTTTCTAGCGCGGCGGCAGCACGGCGGAAGTCGCCAACCGTTAGCTCTCCGGTGCCATACGTCATAGGGTGAAACCTGTCAGACGTTCGTAAAATCTCACCCTCTGGAAACCTGTACTCTGCAAACGGCCTTAGCAGCGCCTTCAACTCCGCGATACGGGCCTCGTATTCAACTTTAATAGCCGTCTCGCTATGCAATGTCGCCGCCAGAAACTCGTTCTCGGCGCGTAGGGCGGCGATTGTCTCGACTTTCTGTTCGTAGGGACTTTTACCTCCAGCCATCATTCTCCCTTCGGCCACTCACCGCTGTCGATTCGCTCGAAGAAACAGCCCTCACACACGGCGTTCACCTCATCCCACTTACAGTCGGGGTCGCCAATGCAGTCCAGTGAACCCCAAGGTATTAACTCAAGCATTGCGCTCGCTGCATCCTTCGCGCCCCTGCTTGTACGACTCGCGTTTCCCTTCGGCGACTGCTTCTGGCGAGATGCAGCAGGCTACGTTATGAGTTACGTAGTCTGGCTCGTTGGTGGGTGCGTCACAGTTGCAGGCAAAGATGCCCGCCCCGCATTTCGCACAAATATTATGGTCTCCGCTCATTTGCTCCCCCTTTGCGGTCGGGCTAGTTCAATCCTGGAATCAGTGGGCAATGGATGGCCCTTTTTACAGGGAAATCCCCGTCGAGTTCCCCTAGCTGCTCAGCGCATTCTTCACACCAAAATTCATAGCAGGGTTTCTCGTCCCGTTCCCGATAACGGTAGACCCGCTCGCGTTGCGGTGCTGGTCTGTGACAGTTCTCGCACAAGCGTTTCATGGCATCACCTCCACGGTGCACGGCCCTGTCCTGTCGCCACACAAGAGTGCATAGCCAGATTCACTCGTATCGAGCATTGTGGACGAACACCCGGGACAGGCGTCTTGCCTCACCATCACGACGCATCCGGCGGGTCCACAGACTGTGAGAGGTGTTCCGCAGGGCCACCTGTCGTAGTTGCTAGGCCCGACCGCCAGGATGCTGGGCTCAAGCGAGGAGTATAATCCCGCTCCGCTGCACCCGAGGGGCTGCCCGTTGTAGGACTCGCCGTAGGACGTGATGGTGTAGCCGCCAATGGCAGCGGTGGTTCCAGCTTGTGAATCTGGTTCATCACGTTCTCCGCCTCTGCCAGCCGTGGCTCTAGGTTCATCAACAGTTCCGCTGCCGTCCGGTGCCAGCGGTTGTCCTTCTCCAGCGCCGTCACCCGCTGCTTCAGTTCGAGTATCTGCAGTACTTCGGCGAACTCCGCCGCTGTCTCTAGGGATAGCCGCACAGTACGCGGCGGCTTCAACTCGGCACTCGCCCAGTCCCACTTCTCCGTTGTCCGCCACCACATGAACACCAGCACAATAGCCCACATCGCTACTATCGTTAGAAGCAGGATTAACCAGTGGTTCATTCGCTACCTCTCTTTCCTTGCAGGCCCCACTCGCGGTCAAGGTTAGCAGTCCGCAGACGGCTACGAGGGCAAGTAGGGCTACAATTCTCAGGCTGACTCCTTTTCGGCGGCCCACCATCCGAACACGGCAGCAGCGGGTAGATTTGCCAGCCACCACCAGTCGCCGTAATAGGCCAACAGACCGCTTACTGGAGCTGTGAGTAGAATTGCGATTAGCAGTCTCTTCATCTCTTCACTCCTTCCGCTCGCCCTTGCGAGCGAGCCGCTAACTAGCCTGCGAGAGCTTATAGTCGAGTTCGCTCTCGAGCCAACGACGTAGACCGTCGTCTTCATGGTTGGTGCGATCCCAAGTTGTGAGACCATACACCGTAGGTTGAGTTGACCAGCTTTCGTGAGCTTCACAGAACTTGCAGTCACCATGGTAGCGACTGTCGAGTCGTGCTTCAGTCTCGATCATCCAGTGGTGCGTACAGACAGTCGACACAACCATCTTAAGTACTTTCGTTGAGCTTTGATTTCAGCTAGACTTTGAGCAGCTCGAGAAACGTCTCGGGCAGCTCCAACCCATGCATGAAAGTCTCTTGATCCTTCGGTCTGTAGCCACCAGCCATAACTGTCACTGAACGTGAGTAGAGACGTTATCGCTCGATCAAGTTCTTCACGTCGTCGATTATACTCATTCATCATCTTGTGCTTTCTGATACTCGAGCGGGACGTTCTTCTTCGTGGTTTCGATCTGAACGATAGCTCCTGATCGAAGGAGTTGCTTGATTGACTTAAGAGCTGCATTCTCTGTCATTTCTGTCTGAGTACAGATTTCAGCTAGCGTAAACGATTTGTCGGGACTGTCGTCGAAGAACAGCGCAATCTGGTCCGTCATTGCCTTCTGGCCCGAGAGCTTTTCACGTCCGATATCTGTAATCAGTTCTGCTGGACGATGGCGTCCCGTCGCATAATCGAAGATGAACTCCATCTTGTCGTAGCTGTCGTCTGGAAAGCTGCGACCTTCAATCTTGATCTTTGTCGTTCCCGTTGCACGCTTTTCAACTCGTATCTCGGTATCGACGGCTCCCCAGATTGCACTCGAGCCTCTAGCTCCGGGCCCCGACTTGCCAGAGTGGTGAACGATTCCAATCGCCATGGTTGGCAAAGCTCGAAGCAGCGAGTTCGCTGCGTTCATTACAATCCCCATAGCAGTCGCATCGTTTTCATCACCTGTGTGGATTGACGCTAGCGGATCGATAATCAAGAGCTTTGGCTTGAATCGAAGAACGTCTTGTCGTAAGAGCGACAGCGCGACTGGGTCGTCGAACTTCACTCCTTCACGATGAATGATCCTAACACGATCTGTCCCGTTCTGACCGAAGATCTTAGCTACGCGTACAGCTAGCTCTCTTCTAGGACCTTCTTCTTCGACGAACATAACGTTGCCGGGCTCGTTAGGCGTCCAGTCTGCAAAGCCCATAAACGCTGTGCAGTTTGCTACGGCCTCCATCAGCTCGATGGCGATGAATGTCTTGCGAGTCTTCGGGTTGCCAGAGATAAGAAACTTCTGTTCCGCCTCGATAAGTCCAGGGACGATCCATATCGGTTCTACTTGGGCTAATTCGAACATGTCCGTAAGTGTCATGAGTCTAGGTCTAGGCTTTGGATCAATACCGCTGAGAGCAAGCTGCTCAACGAGCAAATTCTCTCCGCACCAAGCACAAAAGTCAACGATATCCTTCCCTCGCGATCTTGGTGGGAATGGCAATCGGGCAATCTCGAGTCTACTCTGAACGACGCGATTGAGATCTTTGACAAGGTTGTCTCCCGCATCGTCGGCGTGAGGGATAACGATAATTCTAGTGAAGCGAGTCAGATCTCGTTCCCACTCGTGCTTGAAATGGGCTCCGGACGTCCCAAGAATGACAGCATTGATTTTACGCTCTTTGAGGATCTGTTTCGTCTTTAGTGTGTCAGTCTCTCCTTCAGTGATAAGACAAGTTCGTGATTCTGATTCGTCGATACTGTCTAGATTGTAGAGACCGAAGTGACTGTTCTTAATCGAGCCTTTTCGTCCGTCGATCGTACGAACTTTGATACCAGTGAGTCTGTCTCGCTCGTAGTAGGGAAACAAAAGACGACCATCGTCGTAGCCGAGACGTGCATCAACGAGCGTATCGTACTTGAGACTTCGAGACGCTAAGTATTCATGAACGACATCTAGAGACGGGTCGAGAGCTTCTTGACACGCTGTCATCCATTCACCCATCGACGTTGACAAGTACGCAAAGTGCTTCGTTTCTTGATCATCTGCCTTAAACTCAGTATCGACTCTTGCGAGTCTATAGTTCTCGACGACAGACTGAGCTTCGGCTGGTGGGAGATTATGAGCAATGATAAGGAATTCGCGTGGAGTGAGAGCTCGAGATTCTGAAGGCTTGTTGAGCTGACTGACGTAGGCCGTTCTGCACGACTCTTTGTGGCAGAGATAGCTTCCCGAATCAAGGTTGACCCCAGCTTTCTTCTCTGTATCACGACCTGGGTGTGTCGGCAGGACGCAGTTGATCCCCTCCCACCCATCCTCGTTTGGTCTACCTTCTACTGAAACATCATACTGTTGGTAGAAGGTCAGCCATCTCGGCCTCGGTGGGGAGACCGGTTTTACTTTGGGCAAGATAATCCCTTATGGCTTGTTCCAGAGCGACGTAGACTGGGATGTTCTGTCTGATCGCAGAGACTTTGAGCTCCTTCCAGAGCTCTGGGTTGAGGGAGATGTTAACGCCTCGTCGGCGTGCTTGGTCGTATGGTCGTCTAGCCAAGGTTCAGATCTTCGAAGTACGAGAGCTCCTCGGGGAGCAGAATTCCGCCACGACCTCTTGCACGTTTGGCTGAAAGCTTCCAGTTTGGTACAGTCCAGCCCCAAGTTCGTCCTCGATGGCGTCCTTCTCGACAGCTCCCACAATTGCAGCCGCATGGACATCGTCGAACTGTCGAGAAGAACCACTTGCGAAACAAGAACCACTTCTCGTCCCAGAAGCCGAACTCCCAAGATTGTCGCCGTCTAAAGAGCTTCACTTCCGTACTCCTACTGCTTTGAAGACCTGCTTACTCATTTAGCTCTCTCATAGTATCGAGTATCGTACGTCTCAAACTTCGTATCTCTTCTAGCTGGGCCTGCTCTCTTTTCAGTTCTCTTCGTATGTGAATCTTCAAACGCTGGTCAAAAGTTGTCTGATGAACACACTTTCTGTAATACCACAGCCAAACTGCGACTAGCTTTGCTATGATCATGCTAGCTTTTCCTTTTTGGCAGTTACGATCTTCTCACACATCTTGCAGACAGGCTTGAAGTCGTGACCGACAATTCTCCATCCAGCTGCGAGCCAGTTCCCACAGAAGGGATCTGCGTAGATCGAGTAGCTCCCTCTATTCCCAATACGTCGAACGATATGAGCAACTGAGCCTCTACCAGCTTTGATCTTGAGTCCTGCATCAAGTGGTAGCTCCATCAGATACCTCTTTAACAGCAGCAGGAGTCAGTCAGTTTCATGAACCAGATACCTAGGCGTTCCCGCATACCATCTGGCTTGACTCTGGCTACCCAGACTCCACCACCCTCGTTGTCTGAACCCGTCTCGATCGTGAGAGTATTGCCTGCTCTCTCTCTTCTCGTTGTCTGATGTGGTTGTAGGTACAGAAGTTGCACGGTGTCAGTTCACTCATTTGAGATCTCTCTAGCTCGAGAACGCAATTGCTCTTTCGATGTGGTAGTAGACGTCTTTGAAGGTTGTCCCGTCGGCTCGCTCGAAAGTACAGACGAGTTCGCTGTCTGCCCACGTTGTAGCCCAGTAGAATGTCATAGCGATGATCTTGACCTTCTCGTCTCTAATGACAACTTCCGTACCGATAGTGAGTATTCTACTCATCCTGTCCATGCTCCTCGACGACAAGTATGTATCGGGCAGAATTCATTACATGTGTGAGGCGTCAGTAGACCCTCGTCGACGTACGCGTAGGTGTAGCCACCCTTGACGTCTGGACGATCTATGGAGACGTTGTGGGAGTGATGCTTATCGCAAGTCTCGCGGAACAGCTTCGCGACAAAACTCCCGATGGCGTCTTTCGGGCTCGGAGGCTTTGTTCCGCAGATCACGATCCCGACTTTGCCTCCAGCCCAAGCGTAGTCACCTAGACTCTTGTCGGACTTGATGTAGACCATGTCTCCTGGGATTGGTTTCATACCGTCCTGCTTACTCTGCTCGTTCAGGAATCGGTACGCCAACTACTTTCTGCCAATCCCAC
>Ga0315285_10001288_pt1 | contig 26234 bp, 26 predicted proteins | sample YL17G09_36_MG_FD_203698 | JGI IMG/M metagenome (GOLD analysis project Ga0315285, IMG submission 203698) | Sediment microbial communities from Yellowstone Lake, YNP, Wyoming, USA - YL17G09_36 | ecosystem: Environmental > Aquatic > Freshwater > Lake > Sediment | place: USA: Wyoming | collected... | reverse complement strand
TGAACGTGAGAGCAGCAAGGTTTATTATATCGGAAATAATGCGATATGCTATAGGGTTAGATGTGACACTTACCAACCACAAAAAAGTAGTGTGGGCTACTTTCCTGTTGATTATTCTTGCCTTTTCCGTAGTCTCGGTGAGTTTTGGTTTGCAGTCTTCTAGCGCCATTTCTTCTTCTGGCATGGTTAGTTATTGGCCGCGTGTGGACATAACAGTGAATGTTAGCAAAGTTATAGGCATAAACAATTTGAGTTTGGGTTTTCAGCTTGATTGGAATCGATGGAAGACTTTCATAGACCGACCGGTTCAGCAGCAGTTGGCTCAGGATGCGGGATTCAGACTTGTTCGGGTCTTTGATTTCAGATCTACTAGTCCACGTCTTGCACCTTGTACCTATTGGAATGAGTCCACAAAGACCGGGACTTGGAACTGGACGAATGTCGACGCACTCACTCAAAGGATATTTGAAATCGGAGCAGAACCTCTTTTCGTTCTGGGCTGGGCGCGTGATAACATACAGAATTATATCCCGCCTGGAATGGCCGCAAATTCGAGCACAGGATTGCCTTATCCGGATAGTTGGGCAGCTTATTGTAGGGAGTGGGTGAAACACTTTAAACAAACCGGAAAGCCTGTCAGATTCTACGAAACAATGAACGAGCCATGGACGTATTTCGGATGGGAAGATTATGCGAAAATGGCTAACTTCAAAGCTGTGTTCAATGCTGCCGCACAAGCGATGAGAGCTGAGAATCCTAATGTTCTCCTTGGCTTTGATGGAACAAACAGAAGGAATGTAATAAACTATTGGTTAGCAAATGGTGGGGCTGATCTGGGGTTCATCTCATTCCACAAATATGATGCTTGGGCTATAGGACAATATAGTGACGAAGTGATGCTCAACAGAGCTGAAACCTTTCAGATCGTGACTTCTCCGAGTTACTATGGCATTCGAGAGGTAAGACAAGTGTATCACAACGCTCGAGGAAACTGGATTCCAGTAATCAACTCTGAAAGCAACTTCAATAGTGCTTGGGAAACTGGGACAGATCCAAAGATACAGCAAATGGTTGGCTCAGTGTGGCTCGCGTTGGCCCTGAAAATGGGTGTTCTCGAAGGGCTAGAATACAACAACTATTTTGAGTTCTCAAGTAGCAGATCGTGGCAAGAAACCCATGGGAGTGGCTTGGGGTTCGGCATGACAAATGAAGATGACAGTCAACCATGGTTTCCCTACTACGTCCATAAGATGTTTGGCAGCAACTTAGTAGTTGGAGATAATCTCGTAGAAATGAAAAGCTCCTCTGGTGACGTCACAGGCATTGCTTGGATTCATAATGGAAAGCTAAATATCCTTCTGATCTGCAGGGTAAATGAAAAAAGAACTATCGCCCTAGAAAATGTAATCGGGCAACTGGCTGCTAATTGGATCGACGATACGACTGAATACAAGACCCCAAGTCTATTGACCAGCACATTAAACGCAGAACAACCATTCATCACAAATGGTTACACCATCATGCTACTACGAAACCCCTAGCCAAGCGTCGAAGAGTTAATGTGGTTTTCGAGACCTAGAACTTTCGCGAAAACAGCCTCGGTGCATTGCTAGATATGTAGGCACTGGCCACGCATTTCTTGTCAGTTCATGCCATTCAGTTGCATGTGAGGACTATGGTGAACGAAAAGAACGACAGTAGACCGAATAATATCCGTTGGAATATGTCTGACTGAACTTTGGCAGAATGAAATCTTCATCAATAATGTCAAGAAGAGTCTTAGGTAGGTCTCGCTTGCCGATATCGTATTCCTCTCTTAATCCTCTTATTATAAACTGAGATCTGCTTATGAGTTTGTTTTCAGAGTTTAGAAAGGCTGATGAGTTGCCTGCTAGGTTGTCAAGTTCGGTATACCACAATGTTGAAGTTATGTGGGAGGAGTTATAGTTGAAGTAGGTTGAATAGACTGAGGTTCGCCACGAAACGATGTGGGCGGTTGAGTTAAAACTGTATCCGAAGAAGAAATACAGCGAAGATAACTCTGAAGGATGTGTCACTTCTGCCATGTATTGATTCCTTTCAAACCTTAATACCATAACCGCTGCAGACATGGCTATTACGAACAACAACAGAAGAGCCGCGAATGTCTTCCTGTTAGACAGCCTCAACCTCAGGGCTAATGTCCTTACTTTTCCAACAGTGCGTATTCTGTCCAAGAGAAGGAATGATGAGAAAGCTGCCGGGAATGCCAAAAAAGGGATCGACCACAGGATTTTCCAGTCCGGGAGAAGAAGCAAAACCAACAGCATCACTACCGACATAAGTAGAAGCGATGAAAGCATTAAAGGCAACTCTCTGTCTTCACGTTGCTTGCGAGTTCTATGCAAGACCATGATAATCACGAACAGCGAAATGGCCAACAATGCAAGTAGCGAATATTTGAAGAAATCTCGCAAAATCACTCCCCACCAAGGTAAGACATCACTGGCTACGAACGTATTGTATACAGGAGCTGCATACTCTGGTGAGAGAAACGTTCCAAGCTGTTTGACAGCTTGACTAAAGGTTGACGAACCGTTAAACAAAAACCACCCTATAAAGGCTACAGATGGCAACAAGACAAAGCCAAATCGCTTTGCATTATGCGCTATCAAATAATAAGAAATCACAAACGTCACTAATGCAAGGGATTGAAATGGATGCGTAATAAACGTGGCTAACATCATTAGTATTTGAATCAGCCCTCCCATCCGGCCTTTCAAGCGCATAAAAGAGAAAAGAAAGAGAAAGAGAAAAGTGAAGCCAAGGGCTGTACGTGAATAATGGTGGAAATTGTCAAAGAGATGGCTAAAGAATAAACATAGAAACAAAATCGAGCTATAGATTGCCAATCTGTAGCCTTTCTTTTCTAACCCCTTTGCAAAACAGTATAGAACGAGAGTGAAAGCCACGATTAGAACTAGATACAACACATAGTTTGCGTTAATCAAGTCACTCCCTAAGACGGTGGTCAAAATAGCATGAAGGTTGAAGGAGGCTGGCCAAGCTTCAGGGCGAGGGTCCTTCGGATAGGACAATCTCCCATCCACCAGCACAGTCTCTGCTGGAGCCGCATGCAGATAAACATCACGAATTGTAAGATATGGATAGTTCACCAATTGTACTATTGGAAAATATAAACTGAGAAGCAGAAGATGAAACAAGGAGAATTTACTGAAACCTATAGCTAGTAACATGAGCACGTAGAATACTACAATATGAAAACCTGCATATGGTGCCATAGCAAAGGTATCATAGTTACCTGATGTACCCTTTGACAGGTCTAAATGCCAGAAAATAGCACCACAAGCAAACCAGATGAACAGCAAACAGTTGAAAAGCTTGCCTACACTATGCTTTGACATATTGATTCCCTGCATTCATTAATGCACTCTCATTGTTCTCACGTTCAATGCCCATAACCATCAATATGACCCTTGGTAAATCCAAACCACCAGCTTAGAATAATGAGTAAGCACAACATGGGTATCAGAAATGATTTTTTTCTGTAATCCTGGCGATAAGATTTCCTGGACATTTTCAAACCCCAGCCAAAAAAAATCGGTGGGAACCTATATACAATACTAATCAAACCCTTGTGTTTGTGTCTAATGAAGTGACCGCCATAACCATACCAAGAGTGCTCAGTAAGAAAGCTTCGCAGGTTTCCTCTCTGGGAATGTGTGAACTTCGCTTCGTTGTTAATGACATTATTCCACAGTCTTTGAGCCATCCTGATTCTCAGATCATCATCTTCTGCGGCTCCTTTGATACGCTTGTCAAAACCGCCTGTTTCTCTTATAGCTTCAGTTCTGCAGATAGTAGCACCCATGTAGACTTCTTCTTTCACACTAAAGAATAGATTCTGAACGGCTATTAACACGTTGTCTGGAGCCTCAACGTTCTCAGTCTTGCCCCTCGCAATACCTACATTCGGATTCTTCTCCATGAAGCTCAATTGATTTCGTATGAAGTCTCTTCCGAGTTGCACGTCGGCGTCAACCCATAGTATGTGTTCACCAAGGGCTTTTTCGACAACGATTTGCCTTGCCGCGCCCAGTCCTTCCCCCTTATCGCTGAAAATCCGGCATTTGATCTCCGTTGCCGCAACAAGATTATTCACAACGTCAAGGGTTTTATCTTGACTATTCCCGTCGACGATGATTATTTCCATTTTATCGCGTGGAAAATTCTGGCTAACGATGCTGTTGATAGTTGCTGCAATGGTTCCCTCTGAGTTTCTAACACAAATTCCAACAGTAATCAAACACAAATTAACTTCACCTCATCAAAACATATACTGGTGATACCGTACAAGGATTTGTATGCCAATCTTCCATTCCGCTATAGATCGTGCAAAAGTGCTTTGCTTCTTGCTTATCTTTCGAGTTTCCTTCCTGCATTGAAAGCCTGTGCTGATCAATACTCACTTCAAGTCTACTTGAATACTTTTTGGAATTCTGGCGATCCTTCGTAGTTTCCTGCTTTGAAATGAAGCCCATTTGCAACCGCCCATAGTTGGAAGCTTTCTCTAATAGCCTTCATAACGACTTGCATTTTTCCCGGATGAGCAAAGAGTTTCAGTAGCCCATAACAGCAAATGTTACAGATAGAATAATGTTTTTTGAGAAATATAACGTGGTTGACCATGCATTGGTAAAGAAAGATACTTTTATCATGTACGCGATGGCCTCCCGTTGAATGTCGTTCATGATTGATTACGAGTTTTGGGTTGTAGATTATTGTTGCTCCTTCTTTTCGGGCACGAATCTGAAAATCACTTTCAATGCGAAAAGCATTGCCAAAATAGCCAGATTCATCAAAACGAGACCCTATTTCTTCCTTGTTAAAGCTACAACAAGCATTACAAAAGCGCACGATTCTTCTCTTATCCCCATTATAGGGGTATATTTCCTTGGCCAGGGGTTCCGCAAAGAATCTCTCTAGTCTTTCCAGCAAAGTCGGTTTCACTTCTCTGCCTTTCAAGAGAAGATGCGTAGCAACAATCTGTTTACCGTCTTTCTCACGAAGCAAGATGTCAAAGAAAGCATCAGGATTGGAAATAAGTGCGTCGTCTTCAAGCAACAAAACCCATGAATTCCTAGCATAGGCAATGCCTTCATTCATCGACCTAGCGTATCCGCACCTATGATCGTGTTTATAGTAAGTGATGCGCGTATCCCCAAAAGATTTCACTACATCCTCGGTACCATCTGTCGATGCATCATCAATAACAAGCAACTCAAAGCCGCAGTCATGCTTCAAAATCGACGCAAGATTCGCTTTGAGTATCTCCTTTCGGTTGTAAGTCGGTATTATGACTGTTAGGTCAATGCATCTCATATTCTCTTCCACACATTAGCGAACGTAAGCCGAACCAAACTCTTCACTCACAAGACACGTAGACAGTTTCCAATCGTCCAATAACTTCATTCCAATCCAGAATTTTCCTATTAATACACCTTTCAGAAACAGCACCTTCATGAAACTTGCCAGCCAGAACAGAGTTTATTGTATTTGACAACTCATCAATTCTAATCGGATAGTCAACACCAAAACAAGCTCGATTATCAATCCACTCGCTTAAAGCAGAACAATTAGCCACTATACACGGCGTTCCCGCAACCAAAGCCTCGGCAACAGCCATAGAATAAGCCTCATACCTACTCAACAAAACGAAAACATCCGCGTCCACAAACAACTGCAAAAGCTCATGCCTCGGCAAATTCTCAAAAAACCTAACCCTATCCAAAACATCCAACTCTCTTGCACGTTTTTCCAAAAAAGGCTTCAAAACACCCTTACCAACAATCTCCAAAACAACATCTCTAGGCAAACGAGGCAAAATCTCAACCAAAAACTGCACACCCTTATAACCCACTAAATTGCCAACATACAAAATAGACCTAAAACCACGCTTCCGCCTCTTCAAACCCTCAAACTCCCTAAAATCAACCCCACAAGGAATAACAACAACCTTCTCAGGATCAAGCCCAAACTGACCACAAAGAAGATTCTTCTCATACTCAGAAACAGCAACAATCCTATCAGCCGCTTCAAGCGTTCTCTTACCAAACGGCTTAAACAACCTAATCAACGAATCCCTAAAAACAGAATGCCCTACTCCATGAAAATGCGTGGAAACAACAAACTTTTTCCGCTTAGCCAAAGCTGAGAAATGTAAAGGAAAAGCATGATAACAATGCCCATGAACAACATCAAACTCAGCCCCCCTCAATTTCAGCAACATTTCCAAAGAAAAAAAATAAGCCCCACTCGGCGCATACCGCTTGAAACGTTCAACTTTAACACCATTCATAACCTCAAAACGCGGCAAGCCACCAGGATTCGTAGCAAAAACCGTAACATCATGTCTCCTAGCAAGCCTCTCAGAAATATTACAAACATAAACAGAAACACCCCCACCCCGATCAGCCACATAAGGCCCCATATAAACCTGCAAAATCCTCATACTTATCCCCCAAACATTCAGCTAAACATTCACTTCTGAAATAACTGCGCTCAGTTTACCCGTTTTACTCAAAGGAATTTCATCGACAAATGTTACAGAAATGGAGACTCCCAACCTGTCAAGATCAAGCATTTTCTGGAAGTGAGCTGTTAACTCTCTCTCAAAGACTTGCTGCTCCTCATAATCCTTCCTAGTCTTGACAAACAATTCTATGTAATCCAACTTCCTCTGGATTATGCGAAACTCTTCAATATCCTTATAACGACCAAACATACTCATAGCAACCGTAAACGTTCTTGGAGACAACAGTTGATGGTTAGGCAAAACAATAAAGGAGTCTTTCCTGCCTTCCAACACCTTCATTAACGGAAGAACCCTACCGCAAGGGCACTCATCACTTCGATATTGTCCCACATCCCCAACCGAATAACGGATTAACGGCATTGAATAATTGAACAAGCTTGTGTACGCTATTTCTCCTCGTTCACCCGGAGAAACCTCATTACCTTCCGAATCCACAAACTGCGTTATGACACTGTCAACATCCATATGATAACCAACCTTCTCAGGACACTGCCAAGCCGTTCTATCAACCTCAACACATCCAAACTGATCATAGAAAGGCGCCCTGAACACACTTTCAATGAATCTAACTGACGCATCATCTATGAGTTCAGCTGTTCCAAAAACCATTCTCGGACTCACCGTCTTCAACCCTCTCCTCTCAATTTCCCTCGCCAGCAACAACAATGACCCAGAATAGCCATCCAAAACATCAGGTTTGGCTTCACTCACAAGCTGTATGTGACTATCTAAACCACTAAAAACAGAAATATTCACCCGAGCGAAAATTCCCAACCTTTGTTGCATACTAGTAGTGTCACCGAAATGATGAGGAGCCGTTATCGCAACCCAACGATCCCTTGGTTTCTGACCGCAACTTATGTTAGCCCTCATATAGATCGCTTTCCTCCAATCGTCTTCAGCACCGGTGAGATACACTCGGAACGGCTTGCCTGTCGAACCACTGGTTCTTACAACTTTCAGTTTTTCTGGCTCAAATTGGACAGAAATCAATCGACGTGGATCTTCAATTCTAACTTCGTCCTTCTTAACTATTGGCAGCTTTGAGAGATCCTCCAAAGTCCTAATTTCACTCGGCAAAATGTTCGCTTCTTTGAACTTCTCATGGTAGAATGGAACGAAACGGTAAGCGTAATTTACGACCGAACGTAGTCTCTTCTCTTGAAACCTGCGAAGCTTGTCCTTATGCCAATACAGTCTCCGCTGCGCAGCCACTAAATAATACATTATTCGCATGAGATTCGGCACAAGGCATCATCTATTTTGTGTTTGAAAGCGATGCGTCTATCATCTTGCAGATTTCGTCCACAATTCTCACGTTCTCCCTCGCTTCTTCTTCAGTAGCCGGCAATTCGCCATCAGTTTTAATAGCTTTTACAAATTCACGCAAGAAACCATAATGAGCACTCACTTTTTCTCCGCCAAACGCCGCAGTAAGCGAGTTGGAAACTGTAGTTCCCAATATTCCGAGCAACTGCAACGCTAGACTCAGATTGCTCTTCCCAACAGAAATCGGGTCTTGGGTTCTAGCTTTATACTTTATCACGCTTCTTCCCCAAAGATCAACTTGCAGACTCATCTTCGTGCCGAAAACATTGAGCGTGTCCCCGTGAAAAGGAGAATTACACGAACCCAGAACTGAACCTATTCCTTTGTCTGCATTGCAAAGAACCCTAAGTTCATCCGCCTTCATCCAATCATAACTACTCAGCTTCTTTGTCAAAACATAGACTGGTTCAATCTTCTTCAAGAAAATCTGCAGCAGGTAAACTGGATGTGGAAGAACTTCAAAAAATATGCCGCCTGGAAGCCCATGACACCAATGCTTTCCGTTAACACACATGTAGTTATCTCTTCGCACCAAAGTCCCTGCATCTACGCTTATTAAATCGCCCACAGAACCATTTTTGACAAGACGAACAGCTTCTTGAACGGCGGGGTTGAAAAGATTTTGATGGACAACACAGAGCTTAACGTTATGTCGTTTTGAGACACTGAACATCTCATCCACTTCTTTGTAAGTCATAGCCAAAGGCTTCTCCACTAGTAAGTGGCAACCAGCTTCCATTGCCTCCATGGCCAACGAAAAATGAGTTTGCGGAGGAGTGGTTACATCAATTACATCAGGCCTCGCTTTAAGCATTTCAGAAAGACTCGTATAGTGGTTCTTAATGCCAAAGCGACTCGCCACGTTTCGAGCCACAGATTCCACCGAATCGCAGACAGCAAATACCTCACAATCCTTGATTTTCTTAAATATCGGTATGTGCCTATGCGTTGCAATGTGCCCGCCTCCAACTACACCGATCTTCACCATTTCCGCGTCACCGTCTCAAATCTCTACTAAAAATGTAAGTCCGCACTATAAGTGTTATTTCGATTTACACGTCACCATCGCAACGACGTTTGACTATTGACGATGTTCTTTGGACCACATGAAATCTGGACCTTTAGTAGCTAACTTGAAAAAACCGACAAGCAGATTGATTTGTGCATCCAAGAAACCCGCGACCATTTTGGGCGTGGATTTCAGATATACGAAGGAAGTCAAGAGCACAACCAACGTAAAAAACAGAACTGCGTAAAATAAACCAAATGTAAAACCCAAATATAACACAGCAAAAATCATCGTTAACAGAATTAACCATGGTGATAACACCATCATGAAAAAATTAGCAGGAAAAACAATCATTCCAAATTTCCCAAGCTTTGGATTAAACAAGATCGACAGATTTTGGAAAAGTAGGCGAATGTGACCTTGTGCTCTTCTAGATTTCTGACTTATCCGACCTCTCAAAGAGGTCGGACTTGTCTCATATGCAATTGCATTAGGCGAATAAACTGTCTTGTAGCCCTTCTTCCTTATTTTCAAGGCGAGTTCAGCGTCGTCGGCAACCGACCTAGAGTCAATTGGTTCAATCAGATCCCTTCTAAACGCGCAAAATGGATTGAACAGATATGTGGAATCAAGGTTAGCCTCTGCTATGCGTAATCTTTCAAAGATATTTCTATATCCGATTTCAACATTACATTCATTAGAAATTATCACTCTGCCGGTGACTGCCCCTACCTGCGGATCAGAAAAATATTTTACAATTTCTCTAATCGAATTTTTCTCAAGAACCATATCGCAATCAGTTTTAATGACGACATCACCTTTTGCGGATCTATATCCGAGATTCAGTGCGGAAGCCAGACCTTTTCTGACCTTTTCTTCCAATATTTGAACGTTTAAATCAGATTTTTCTTTGAAGTTCTTGATGATTTGCAGCGTGTTGTCCGTAGACGAATCGACAAAAACTAGTTCGAATTTATCTTTTGGATAATCTATTTCAAGAATATTGTCAATTTTTTTACCTACAATGTCCTCCTCATTGTATGTGGCAATTATCAATGAAACTCTGGGCATGTAGGTGTCACTGCTACCATAACGGATATTTCTCCCGTAACGAAGCCCGAATAAACAGTATCCACTATAGAACGCAACCAATACAGACAAAGGCACTATAAGCAATAATTCAATCATTTAGTTCCCTTCGAAAACCGTTTAGCAACTTTTGTCAAAGCAAGCCACTAGTCGTCATAAATTGCATGCTAGTGTTTTTTGAATCTTTCTTCAAGAAGTCTAAATGTTTCGCGTGCGTGGTGTTCTTTTGATACGCCTACAACAACACCTTTCAGGTTTGGTAGCCTCTTTACATATTCTATTGCTGCTGAAGGTTTAAGATATCCAGCCGCTAATACGCTCATCGCTATAACACTAGACGCCCCAACATCAACTAATGCTTTCTCACACTCTTCTCTAGACGGATTCATCTGAAAACCCACAGCATTGAAAGGCGTAGCAACAACTACATTCTTAAAGTCAATACCCCACTCCTTAAACTTATTCACTAAATACGCGAAATTTCGAGTTTCAAAGCCCGGTTTCATTCCTTTTTTCAGCATAAAATCAATATACGACTTAAAGAGCCAATCAAGATTAAGCGCAAGCGCCATATCAGTTATAATCTCATGAAGCAAAACCGACTCTAAATTCGCCCTTTTCCCCGCCGAAGACCTTATTCTAGAAATCTCATACGTCAGATAAGTCTTCAAAAGAGCCTCCATATCCATGGTTACCGCTGCTTTCAAGCCTATCGCCATCGCCTTGACATTAAACGAAACAACTATTTCCTTAGCAACTTTTCTCGCTAATCCAGATACACCGCCTGCCTGAGTCGCTAGTCTAACATAATCATACGCGTATGGCACAATCGCATACAAGTTTGGGTTAACCTCTCCTTTTTTCTCACGAATAATCCTAAGTATTGAAAGTGTTGTATCGCTTACAGAAAACATAAACCCATCTGCACCGTTTTCCAGCGCAGTCACGACCAAACCAGCCGCATAATCCGCGCATGTTATTGTATCAGTTCTTGCTCGGCTGCGCTCTTGCGACAGATGACTTACGCCATGAAACGGATTGTCACCAACAAGCAAAGTCAATCTATTGCTCATCCTTCTCAGCCCTCTCTTTTGCCTGATCGATCAAAAAATCCACTTTGGAAGCTGTGGAGAAATCCGGTTCAGCATCATTACCATTTAACACCGATTCAATGAAATGCTTGTCTTCACGGAAATACTCTGGCGCTCCAAGTAGAAAGCCCACGCTGTCATTCAGGTCGTGCCTATACCACCTGCACGATTCTCCATTAACAAGTTCCAGCCTGACTTCGTCGTCGTTCACCCTAATGTTCCCTTTGGTTCCATGAATGACTAAGCCAAACTCGGGCATACGAAACTCTTTCTTACACCATGATATGCCAAATTGTCCTTGCAAACCGTTAGAATTACTGACTTTGAAAGAAGCAAAATCTTCGGTGCTCAAACTGCTCAGCGATTTCAGTTTAGCCGAATCAACCTTTAGATCCCCAAAAAACCATAAAGCCACATCCACAACATGTGAACCCAAATCGCCCAAAACTCCACCGCGAGACCCAGATGCCGAACCTTTCTTTACATCCGCGAAATCTGAAGAATACGCATAAGCGTCAAAAGAAACTAATTCTCCAAGAACCTCTTCATCCAAAAGCTCTTTAACCTTCTTAAAAGTGACAGCGAACCTTTTCATGTAGCCCACCATGTTGACGCCACCGGAAACTTGGGCTAACACGCACATTTTCTTCGCGTCATCATAGTTTGCTGCCAAAGTCTTTTCAACAAACCAATTATGCGCTATTCCCTTTGAGTAGATTGTTTTGGCAATAGAAAAGTGAGAAGGAATCGGTGTAGTTATGTAAACCGCATCCAAACCCAAACCAGCAAGTTGCTCCACATCATCAGTTATTTGAACGTCTCGGAATAACCGTCCAGAAACCTTACGAATCAAGCCACTTTTGTCGCACAACGCAGCTAACTTTACGTTAGGCAAGACGTTCAAGAGACTAGCATGCAATAAGCCCATCTTGCCCAAACCAATTATGGCAACCTTTAGAACCCGTTCATCTGAATCTTTCATGAAACTTGTCACCACAACTCAGAAACGTTGAAAATAATTCCTTTTATTCGCCACATCCCACGAAGCGTTTTTGTTAACATCGTAAAAGCTCTTCGCAGCTCAGTCTTACTGCGCCCTCGCTTGCGAGAGTTGGTTTCCATCCCAAGTCTAGAAGCTTTTGTACGGAAAGGTGCATTGTTTTCACGTCGCCTCTCCATCCTCTGCCGTCAACCGCTGCCTTGTTAAACCTGAATTTGGGTTTGCCGATTCCCATCTTTTCATAGACTATCTCAGCGATGCACACGACGTTAACCTGATCCAGCGAACCAACGTTGCAAGCCTCAACAAACCTGTTCATACCAAAACTCTGCAAGACAGTCAGAATGCATTAGTAAGATCGTTGACGCGCAAATATGGTTTCTTTTGTGTGCAGTCTCCAAGTATTCCCAGTTCCATAGGATTCTGCCGGAGTTTCCATCTTGAAGAGAGGGAATTAACGCTTTGGAATTTCTGAAGTTACTCTTCTGATCTTGCCTGATTTATCTGAAGGTATTTGATCAACAAACCTTATCTGAACTTGTACATCTGTGCCTAAGACTTCTCTCAGACCCTCTGAAACTCGAAGATCGGTCTTGTCAGGAAGATCTTTGTTTCTTAGCTCAACGATGACAAGATCCAGTTTCTTCTGTATTATCCTATACTGGTCACCATGCATTGCGTTCCAGACCACAGTTGAAACACGCCGTGGAGACACAAGCCGCCCATCTGGAAGTCTTATGAAGTCATCAGCCCGACCTTCAATATGCTTCATCAATGGCAAACCTCTACCGCAGGGACACTCATCTTCAGAAGGAACGCCATAGTCACCAATCCTATATCTCAGCAGCGGCATAGCATATGAATCCAGACTTGTGACAAAGATCTCCCCTCTCTCTCCAGGAGATACATGCTCTCCGTCTTCCAAAAACTCGATAACAAACCCATCAGCATCCATGTGGTAACCCACGTGCTCAGGACACTCCCAACCCAATCGGACAAACTCTGAACTACCATAAGTCTCAAACGCTTCACCACCAAACACCGAACGAACGAGCGCCCGAGTGCCCTCTTCAAGCATTTCAGCGTGACTGAAAACTAGCCTTGGACGTATTTCCGCTATCCCCTTCTCCTTCACCACTTGAGCCACGTTGGCAAGATAGGAAGCATAAGAATAGAAAACATCAGGCTGATACACCCGAAGTCTCTCGACCACTTGGTCCAACGGGGTCAACGTCTGAATGTTCTGCCGCCTCAGCAAACCGAAAACCTGAAACCATTTCACCGACTTCTCATCATTATAGCTCATAGTAGTCAATTTATCAGTAATCCTCAACCCACACTCAATCAAGGCTCTGTAAAAAACCCCCATCCTAAACGCCTGATCCCTCTTGTCGAAAACCACCTCCACCGGCGTCCCAGTCGAACCGGAAGTCTTCCTCTTCACACACTCATCCAGATTCGTTCCCCGAGCAACCATCCTATCCGGATAATTGCCAAGAACATCACTTCTCAACGTAAGCGGAATCTTGGACAAATCCTCAAGATGCCTTATATCAGAAGGCTTAATCCCAACGGAATCAAATCTGCCACGATAAAACTCCACATCATTATAAGCATGATCCACAATTGCCCTGAGCTTCTTCTCCTGTAACCGCTTGAGACTTTCACCTTTCAGCCACTGACTCTTTCTCAGACTGTGCAGATCCAACAAAGCCTTCAATTCAACAAGCACAAATCTCACCCCTCACTTCGCACGTCGCGTGTATTTCTGTTCTTCTAGTCAAAAGAGCACTTTATTAGTGGGACAGATGCTCTGAAAGAGCGTTCTGCATGCAGAAACCAAGTATCGGCGGAGCCGTTCCCAGACTGCTCACTCTTTCACTAGCCATTATCCTAGCCTCCTCGATTCTGACCACAACCCACGAAGACCAAAGATTCAAAATCATCTGCACCGGAAACATCGCCGACTACGACGCGGAAGTCTCAGTCACAATCGACTTCAACCAAATATTAGCACTCAACAACCTATCATTAGGTGTCAACATCGGACACGACTTTGACTTCGCCAAATGGCGAAACGACCCAACTCTAAGAGCCAAAGCAGCCGCATGCAACTTCCACCAAATCCGCCTATTCGTGCACGAGATCCAACCATGCACCCAGTGGAACGAAACCACCCACAAAGGCGAATACTCTTGGGAACTGTTTGACCGCACGATCGAACGAGTCTTAGAAATGGGAGCAGAACCATTGCTCGTCGTTGCTACAGGAAACTACGACACCAAATACTGGATTCCCTCAGGAATGATAGGAGACTACGATGGCTCAAGATTCCCGTCAAACGAAAGCTTCGCATCATTCTGCGCCGAACTCGTCAAGCACTGCAACATCGACAAGAAATGGGGCATAAAATACTGGGAAATATGGAACGAACCCAACTTCTACGACACGAACGAAACAACAGATCAATCCTACGTGGACTATGGTCTGATAGCCAACTTCACAAAGACCTTCAACAACGCCGCCCAATCCATGCACGATATTGACCCAACGATCCTATGCGGACACGGATTCTCAGCCATCAAGTCATTTTTCGACTACTTCATGAACAATACGGAGCAGCTAGGCTTCTTCAGCATCCACGACTACGACGCACACGCCACCAAGTGCTACCGCCAAGAATACTACAAAGACGAAGATGCAATCATGGCAGACGCCCCACTCATAGGCTACCAAAAACCAGGCCTATGGAAAACCTACACTCCCACCGAACTACAGCAAAAATGGAACGAAAGACACTTGAAAGAGCTACCAGTCCTGATCACGGAAACCAACGTAAACAGCGCGTTAACAAACGGAACAGACCCACGAATCCAAACCATCTTCGGCGCCACATGGTACGCAGAAAAGATAAGATCAGCAATATTATCCAACATCACGTACTGTGCCTACTTCATGCTGGCATGCGACAACTCAGACCACTGGAACACGACCGAACCCACCCACGGAGCCGGCTTTGGAATGATGAACAGCACATCACCTTATGAAGAATGGTACCCCTACTTCACCAACTACCTGCTGGGAAACGAACTCTCACAAGGCTACAGAATCTACAATTCATCAACATCAGACTTCAACAAGGTTACACAACTGGCCTGGACGACAAAGACTCATTACAACATACTGCTAATCGGAAAAACCACAGCAAACATCCTCACACACATCGAAATAGAAAACCCCACACTCCCAAATCAGACAACCGCTTCAATCTTCAAAATTGACGGAAACTACAAAGGAATACAATCAACATATCTTTCTCTGACAAACAATTTCCCAGTGAGCCTAAACGGCTACTCCATAGTCCTCATAAAAATCCCGCTGCAAGCCTAGCCATCAACGATTGTTAAGATTCTGAGACGAACCCAGAGGCGATCCCCACGGAGAGTTCACCGTCCACACCAACAAGAAGAAAAGCGCCAGCAAAACCACAACAAGAACCAACGCATACCCCTTTTTCTTCGGAATCACAACTGGCAAGGCAAGCAGAGACGACCATCCAATTACCCTCACAGGATCCAAGAAATTGCCATCTAACACAACGGCAGAAGCAATAGCCAAGATGCCAAGTCCTACAAAAGAAGAACTTAGTGGATCCGTCCTGAGAATCTGCAATAAAGAACGAGGCAGTTTGATTATACGTTCCTTCACAGACATTGAAACGTCAGAACCTAAGCTGTAAGACTTGAAAACTCTTATCAAGACCAAGATGCCTACAACGATGAAGAAACCCGTATGCCCCAGAGTCATGAAGATGCCCTGCCTGCTTATCGAGCCAAGGTTAGGAAAGGAAAATCGTGCAAGGCGCTCCCAAGCTGAGGCGTCGCCCAGCAGAGCCCGATACAACTCAACCCAAGTAGACCAATACTGCTCATAATGAGCAGCGATGAAGAGCACAAAAGTGCCGATCCACAGAAGGACTGTAATTCTCTTCTTGCCCTCATCCTGAGTTGCCCAGTAGAAAAACGGTATTGTCAACAAATACAGAGCTGAAGAAATAGAATGAGTAAACACGAGCACAACCGACAAACCTGATACGACAAGAAGCATCTTCTTTCGGCTTTGGGCATCGCTATTCAGAAAACTCAGCAGACTACCAAGAGCAAAGAAAAGCACACCCAGACCAAGCATCTGAGGCCAATAATACGTTGGAATAATAGAGAAAGTCGGCGCAAAAGGCAAAAACATGACCGCAGGAATAAGAGGACTCAGAGAACCCGCATAATGCTTCAGCTTCGCAATTTCGTTCACCATATAATAGTAACCTACAACCAGCAACGGATAAACCACGACGGAAAGAACCTCGAAGGTCTCAACATCACGGAATACACTGTAGAGCCCGTAGAAGATACCCGCAAACGGGATGTTGACAGGATAATATCTTAGATACCCAAGAAACTGACCCTGTTCAAAAAGCGTCCGAGAATAACCAATAAAACGAAGCTCATCTCGAAAATCAATTCCCACTTCCCACAGCTGAACTGACCTCAGCAAAATCATCGAGAAACAGCACCAAATCAACTGGACCTTATGACCTGATTTACGAAGTAGAAACGTAACGGCCACAATGATAAGCCCAGTAGGGATAGCAGCCAAACTAGTCGCAAAAAAGACATTCGATCCTCCAGTTCTAACGAAGAAACCAACGACACCTATCACGATAAGCAAAGCTACTGAACCCAGCGCGAAGTAAAGACTATCACGCTTCATTTCCACACGATCACGCTCCGCACTTCTCATATACAGACAAGATCTGCCTTGTCACAATGTCCCAAGAGGCCCTTGAACGTGCAAACTCGGCGATGCCCATCCTTCTTTCCTTGCCATTGCTCTGAAGCTCGGCGACAATAGCTTTGGCCAGTTCCTCAACATTGCCCTTCCGTGTGACACGACCGACATTGGATCTGAAACCAGACTCAACTAAGCCCATAGGCCCAGGCACATCAGTAGCGATGACGGGACAACCGCTGGCCATAGCCTCCACCAATACGTTCCCGAAGCTCTCAAGACCTATCGAAGGAAGCACAAAAACTGCAGAACTCCGATACAGCTGAGCCAGCTTATCAAGAGGCAACCTTGAACGAAGCTCCAAAAAACCATTGTCCCAACGCATGACTTCGTCCAAATACCTTCTTTGATTGTAATAGTCAGAAACGACAGCAACAAGCTTCACGTCAGGAACCTTTTCCTGCACAACTCTCATTGCACGCACAAGTATAGACAGTCCTTTCTCAGGAATCAACCTGCCAACAAACAACACCAGATTCGGATAATAAACATAATCAGGATCAGGACGGAAAACGTCAGTGTCCACGCCATTAGGCACGATAAACATCTTCTCCTTCGGTACTGTATAAGGCACGGAGAGCGCAAACTGCCTATTAGTAAACACGACAGCATCCGCGGCTGCAATCGCCAACCTTATCGTCATGTCATCATGCACAATGCCAGCAATTGAGGAAAAAACAGACGTAGGATTCGGAAGAAAGTTACGTATCGACAACACGAGCTTTGTTCTTCGATGAATCCTCTTCTTGAGAGCTCCCCAAACATCAAGCGACGGAAAAGGCGCATAAACATGCAGCACATCGCACGCTTCTTCAAGAAGCGCAACAGGAAGGCTAGGCATATAGGGCACACGAAAAGCCTCAAAAATCGTTCTCAGCCTTCTAACAGGAACACCGTCGACACAAGTATCATTTCCAAACATGCTACTGGTGATTATCTTAACGTCATGTCCCAACGCAGACTGCCTTTTCGACACTTCATTGACGGAGTGCTGTATGCCCCCGAAATAGTTGCCATAGTAGGCCAGAGCATGAACGATTCTCAATCTATCACAATCCAGCTGTGCAGAACCATAAATACGCGATGCAAACGGATCTTCAGTTTTGGCTCTTGGAACGGACCTCATCGTTCACTTTTAGGATTGCTTCAAGCAGACTTGGATTCATTCCCTTCTTCCTCGCAAAATTGGTCAATGCTTCCACATCTTTAGGAAGACACATACCAGCGAAGGGTCTTCCACCGTGAATGCCGTAATTGCCTATTCTAGAATCCAGCGATACTGCTTTACAGATCGCTTCGGAATCAAGACCAAGCCGCTGACAAATCGAATAGATCTCGTTGAAGTAAGAGATCTTCGCCGCAAGGAAGCAATTTGCAGCATACTTGATCATCTCAGCCGAATCCAAATCAGTCCTGATAATCGGAGTCCTGAAAGCTGAATAAAGCTTCTCCAACATATCTCCTGATCGTTTGTCTGACTCACCTATGACTATTCTGCTCGGGTTTTGAAAATCCTCAAGGGCATGCCGCCCTCTCAAAAACTCAGGATTCATACAAACACCAAAACCCTCACCAACTCTCAACCCAGAACACCTCTCCAAAAGGGGAACCACGCGAGACCGGGTAGTCGTAGGCAAGACCGTGCTTCTGACAACCACTACGGCGAATTCCCCATTTTCACGAAGAACACTCCCGACTTTTACAACAGCATCCTGAATGTAACGAAAATCCATTTCTCCGTTGACCGTCGGCGTAGGAACACAGACAAAGAAGACTTCGGACCCCAAAACAGTTTTTCCAATCTTGCTTGCAGCTTCAAAGCCTTTTTCTCTAAGAGCTTCCAGCTTCTTGCCATCTATGTCGTAAAACGCAACCTCATGCCCATGCTCAGCAAAACCTAAGCCAGTTGCCTGCCCCACAATTCCGGCTCCGATTATCAACATTTTCATCCTTCACACCTTCCTTACTCTGCAAGTATGCCTCTCGCTATTTCTGCAGCTCAGCTCATTTGCCTGTAGATGTAACATGCGACACAACTTTGCGCAGTTTTCCCGAAGGCTCCTTCTCAAGCTCATTGACAAATTCAAACTCAACACACACTTCCTTTCCGAAAAGCTCCTTCATCCTCCTCTCCGCTCTACTCAGCACTTCCGATTCTTCCAAGAGCTGACCACGCAAGACCATCTGAATAATCATATGATCCATCTTCTCTTGAACAACCCTAAACTGTACTATTCTGTCAAAATCCTCAATCTCGAAAGGAAACGGGAAGAACAGCATAGGAGAGATCATAACCCCACCCACAGTCCTGACAAAATCATCTGAACGCCCCTCAACAATCTTCATCGAAGGAAACGTAACACCGCAAGAACAATGTTCTTCAGCCGGAATGCCTACATCGCCAAGTCTGTATCTAATCAACGGCATCGAATCATTGAACAATCGAGTACACACGATTTCCCCACTCTCGCCATATGAAACGGGTTCATCACCATCGAGAAACTCCATCACAGTGCTGTCAACGTTCATGTGGTAACCCGAATGCTCCTGACACTCCCAAGCCAATAGGCCAAACTCATAACACGCGTAGCTGTCAATCGGCCTCGTTCCAAACGCCAACTCCATAAGTCTCCTACTCTCACTATCCAAAAGCTCGGCACTTGTGAAGACCAAACGAAGCCTAACAGAAACGTTACCACGCCTGCAGGCATCAGCCAACAGCGCAATAGATGATAAATAGCCCTTGACAGCATCAGGCTCATACTTCTTCAGAGTTTCCAGTTGCGTCTCTTCACTTTCAAAGATTGAAACGTATTTCCTCCGCGAGATTCCGAAATGCTGAATCCAGTTCCTGCCCTTGGGGAAGCTTCGCGGATCGCTCACAACCAGCATCTTGTCCGTGTAACTGAGACCATTCTCTAGAAGGGCTCGAGCAACCAACGCTTCCTCAAAATCCACAGACGCCCTATCGGCAACTATAGTCAGAGGCATTCCAGTAGAACCGCTCGTCGTCTTCCTAATGCATTTAGTAACATCGACATTTCTAGCAACCACGTCCTCAGTGGAACACTTTTGAACCTCAGACTTCGTAGTACAAGGAATTTTCTTCAAATCCTCAAGAGACTGAATATCGCCAGGCTTGACTCCTGCACCGTCCATCTTGCGGTGATAGAAAGACACGTTCTCATACGCGTTTCTAATGACATACTTCAGTTTCTTGAGCTGCAATTCACGCAACTTTGAAGGCTCAACACGCAGATTCCTCCGAAGCTGATTCAAGTAAACCAGAGACCGAAGAATCATACACAACAGCCTTCAGTCAAAAAACCATTTACTCCATTTTCGGGAAACTCGCGTAAACAAAACTGCAGATCAAACACATACCGAAACGTTAAAAGTAAAGAGCTTCAAGATGCCAAGTATTCACTGCAGCCTAACCTGACCGCGCCTTCACTGTTGAGCCTAGGCTTCCAGCCCAAACCCATCAGCTTCTCAACTGACAGATGCATCACCTTCACGTCCCCCATCCAACCACGACCATCCATGACTGAACTGTCAAACCTAAACTGCGGCACCTTGATCCCCATCTCCTCACAGACTATCCCCGCGATACGCTTGACGTCAACCTGATCCAGCGAACCAACATTATAAGCCTCCACAAACTCACCCTTGCCAAGACCATCCAAGACAGCCAAAAATGCACTCGTAAGATCGCTCACATGCAAATACGACTTCTTCTGCGAGCCATCTCCAAGTATCTCTAGTTCCGCAGCGTTCTGCCTGAGCTTCTTGACAAAATCTATGATAACACCGTGATTTGACCGCGACCCCACTATATTCGCAAACCTGAGCAACGCCCCTCTAAAGCTGAAGGTGTGACAGTACGAAGCAATCAGCGCCTCGCACCCAAGCTTAGATGCGCCATAAACGGAAATGGGCAGAAGCGGACCGTAATCTTCAGGAGTCGGAAACACGTCAGCCTCGCCGTAAACCGTCGAAGTGGAAGCAAAAACGATGCGCTTTGCTGTTCGGCTCTTCCGCATAGCTTCAAGAAGATTATACGTCACGACCAGGTTCTCATTGAAGTGAACAGAAGGATCAGACGCACCTAAACGCACATCAGGGTTCGCAGCCAAATGAAACGCAACCTCAACATCCCCAACACTCCGACAAGCCACATCCAAATCCTTCAAATCCCCCTGAACAAACTCAAACCTAGAATCACCAATCCAACTTTCAACATTTTCCAAGCTACCACTGCTCAAATCATCAACAACCTTAACACGAAAACCCCTAACCATCAGAGCATCAACCAAATGGGACCCAATAAAACCTGCCCCACCAGTCACCAAAACCTTCGAAAACTCTCCCATATTATCAACCACAACTCCCCAATGCATAGTGCTTTGTTACCAAAAGATCCGGGCTAAACTTTCAACCCTTCAAGCCTAGGCCAAACGCCTCATGGTCTCCCTTGAGGGAGATTTCTTATTCTTTTGACAGACAAGTTTATATTATAATCAATTATAATTATTACTTGATCAGAATGGCCTTAAAAGCGAAGATACGGAGAATAGGCACAAGTCTAGGAATAATCATACCAAAGGAAACGTTGGAGATGATGAAGATGCGAGAAGGAGACACCGTCATCATTCCCAGAATTGAAACCCCAGTGAAGGAAATACGGGGCATCCTCAAAGGAACAGGAATAGTTTTCGAAAGAGACTCAGCAGACAGAGATGAAAACATTGACGAAGCCTTCACACACGCCAACAAAAAACCGTGAAGAAACCAAAGACGCCGTTGTGTTCGACGCTTACGCATGGGTTGAATACGCTCTAAACGGTTCCCACGCCGACATGATAGCCGAAAAACTATCTTCAGCCCGTCATCCCCTCACGCCAGCAACCGTCATAGGTGAACTAAAAGAGGCAATGCTAAGGCACCACATCCCAAAATCAAAAATTTCAACCGTCCTCCTATATGTAAAAAACAAAAGCACAGTCGTCAACATTGACGCAGAAATCGCTGAAAAAGCCGCTGAAATAAACTTTCAACATAAGAAAACCATCAAAGACTGGGGCATGCTGGACTCAATAGTTTACGCAGTCACTATACTTAAGAAGGGGCATGTCATCACTGGAGACCCACACTTCAAAAACCTACCACAAGTAACCTACATCGGAACATAAACGCGCCTTGTTTATCTCGCCAACACATCCTCATCACCTTAGCCTACAAGAAAACAGGTGAACCCACAAGTCCTATGATCGATCCAAAACATCCTACTTCAAAACTCTCTCTAAATCATCTATCGAGCATTCCACATACTCGCCTCTAGCCACCTCTTGTCTGCTCTCCTCAATAGCCTTCAACGCCTCTTTGTCCGCAAGCGTCTCCAAAGTGGCCAGAACCTGCTCCATCTTAACATAAGCGCCCATCATCTCCCTGAAAAGCTCTTCGGGAATGAGAACACCCTTCCTCGAAACCTTAACTTTCACATTCACCAAAGTCACCTACCAAAACACGTGTCCATCAAGAGATTTAAACTTTCCACCCTTCAAACCACTCTGCCCAGCCACACAAAGAAGACTTACTTATCAACGCATCAACCAGATGAGAACCAATAAAACCAGCCCCACCAGTCACCAAAACCTTCGGAGACACCTCCATTTCTTTCACCTTAACCATCACAGACAATTTCGCTGGAAAAAACCTAGGGGGGTAGGGGCTAAAAAATATTAGGATCAGACAGCTTTCTGAACGCCAATCTAGCACACGCAACAACCTGCTTCAGAAGTAGTAGTCCGCGCACACACCTTAGGGACTACTACTTCTAAAAGTCTTCAGAAGAAGACACAGAGACACTACACTTCTTCTACCAACAAGAAAGCAAGGGCTGCATGTTTGGATCAATAAATGCTTTCAGTTAAGATTCTCTTCAAAATTGTGGCACCATGTTTCGGCTTAAGCTTCTTTTCTCCAAGTCTTGGCCTATAGGAGATAGGGACCTCCACAATGCCGTAGCCTTGTCTCTCAACATGATGATTCAACTCAACCTCTACGTCAAAGCCCTGAGATTTCGGCGTCCAATCCTTCAAGATTTTCCAACGCACCACTCTTAACCCAGTCAAAGGGTCGCGCAGCTGCACACCGTTAAGAAGATTATGCGTAAAAGCAATAAGCCTATTTCCCAAATACAACACGTTATGCATTGATTTCAAGCGAAAGTGCGAATTAAACCTGTTTCCGCACACCATACCCACACGCGGGTTCTCATCCAAAATCCTTATCATCTGAGGAAGAAACTCTGCGGGATAAGTATAATCCGCATCCGTAAAAACCACGTAATCAACATCCATACTTACATGCCTAAGAGCCTCTGCAATTGCGTTGCCCTTACCGCTACCTCCTTGAAATAGCACGTCTGCACACATGTCCTTCGCAACCTCAACCGTCTTGTCATGGCTCCAGCCGTCAACCACCAAAACCCACGGCTTCTCAAGATAACGCCGAAGCTCCGCTATAGTAAGCCCTATGCCCTCCCCTTCATTTAGGGCGGCAATTATCGCAAGCACTGATCTCGTTTCAGCCTTCTCCCACATTCTCTTACACCGCTAAAACATGATTCCGCGGTTCTCTACGAGTGAAACTCTCCCAGTTTCTATTAAACAAATATGGAATATGCTTCTAGAAAAGCTTTCTATTTCGCCCTCTAAACCGGAATACTCATGTTAAGCCAATTTCCAACAAACCGGTTATGATACTGAAAATCCGAAACCGTAGCATTGTAAACCCACAACTCAAAGAACAGCTGAAAATAAAACCCGTGATTTTCTTCATCCCACACTGCAGACTTATCAACGTTTAACACGCAGCCATCTACAACAAGACTTGAAACCCTACAGAAGTTTCCCTCAAACGAGATGCTTTGGAACGAAAACAAAACTTCCCTCTCCAAAACCTCATTATCCCTCAAAAACACGCGATACTCGAGAAGCGGATCCAAAACGCTGGGCGTTCCGTTAAGCGCGTCTGGCAAAGGCTCAGTCTGATTCCTAAACTTAACACAAACCCGATAATATTCTAAGCCACCCATGTGATTGCCTATGCCCAAATAAACCTTGTAAACCTCATTCGCTTTCACATTGAAAGGATAATCCTCAGCCATATGCCCAGGACCCAAAACCCAGAGCTCAGAAAACCTTTCACCGCCCGGCAAACGCAAAACCAAGCTTAAAGCCGGAGAGGCAAAAATCAAAACGCCAACCAAGCCCACAGCTACGAAAATAACCTTGTAGTTTTCAAGCTTCATCATGCGCCACCTCAGGCCTCATACCCAACACCTTCCTGAAACAGCCGCGCTTGAACCGTCGCCAAACAAGCGCCAAAACAACAACAAATGCGGCAATACCGGCCACAGAAAAAGTGAGATACGTCCAAAACACCGTCTGCGCCTCGTCCAAAGCCGACACCCTCAAAGCATCAGCGTCACTCCTAACACTCTCGGCAATTCCAACACACTGGCCAGCCTTACTGAAAGCTTCGCTTGAATTCCCGTTTCCAAGCGCCATTTCAGCTTCCACCAGAATCCCGCCAGCCTCATTCAGCCTCAAAATCAAACCAGAAACGTTTGCCCCAGCCCTCTCAGCATCCAAAGTAGCATTGAAAGCCTGGCGAACCGCAACATCCGCCTCTCCAACACTCGCAGAAGCATCGCCAGTTCCCCTGACACAAAGCGGCCCAAACGAAAGCAAGCCAGCAACCATTAGAACCAACAATAGCCAAGCAAAACCCTCAGGGCGCCGTCTGAGCAGACCACTCACTTTCGACGTTTCCCCCCACACACAGCCTTAAGCTTACCATTCCTCAAAGGCTGACACATCCTTTTCAAAACTTCCCTCTCAAACAGGGCGCTCTGAAGTTCGCTCTCTAACTTGGAATATCTACTAGAAAAATCGTTGTATTTTTCCAGAAAATCCTGACCCTTCTCCGTAACTTCATAACCCTCATCGTTCAACCGTAAGAAACCAGTCTGAACCGTTCTCCCCAAGTACTTCTCCAAAAGCCTATAACTCAAGTTTGCCACACCCATTATCCGCGTCTTCTTCGTACCGCTGCCAGCAGCATGCAGAATATCCGCTATGATACCCAGCCCATCCCTGTACTTAGCCATCTAAAACACAACCAAACACAAACAGAACAACGGAAAACAACGAAACCTAAGACAAGATACACGCGTTACTTGTGAAGCCAGCCCCTGCCGCCCTTCTTCAACTGCTGCCTCTCTTTCTCACACTTGGACTGACCATTAACATAGGTTCTGGCTCTCGAATGAGTAACCTTATTCAATTCCGCCCGAACAAACTTGCCCCATCCACCAACATCAGGATCAGGAGAATAAACCAGACCCTGAGACGCGTAAACTTCCATTATCTGCGAAAAACTCGGAGCCTTAGCAGCCCTAGTCGCAAATATAACGTGGCCGCGACTCATAAAAAGCAACGGGTAATCACGAACAGAAACCCCTTCAGCCCTAACCCTATCATCAAACCGCTCCGTCCACAAAAGCCCCCACTCCTCCTTAAGCCTACTCCGAAACGCATCCCGCTCAACCCGACTCCCAGACTCCACTAACCCAATCCCTCCCTGACAGGAGCGGAAAAGAACACCTTGTTACTAACGTTCACCTTGTCACCAACGTTCACACGGTCGTCCTCGACTTCTCCTTCCTCAACCCTTCAAGTCGAAACCCTAGTACTTAAACGATATTCTATATAACACCTATGCAAATGTTCTAGAACAATAATCGATCAAGCAATCGCGGTTTTGGTCCCAGTAGGCCTCGACGCCTATTGTGTAGATAGTGCCTATGCTTGGGAAGCGTAAGTTGTGGTATCTGCTTAGCCACAAAGACACTAATGCACTTACGGCTATCGTTGCCACTGCAACAATTGCGATCAGAAGCGCCGTTTTCCATGAGCGGCGAATCGTATTGGAAAGGAAATTGATCGATTTTCTCATTGGATTTGTCAAGACCTGAGTAACGAGGCGCGTGTTTTGTGTAATACTATGTTGACAATTGCTAAATACCTTGTCGTTGTGAATTGTCATCGTGAAGTTTCATGGAGGAGTTTGTTGCGAGGGTATTTAAGGATGGAAAGGTTACGATTCCAAAGCGTTTGAGAGAGTTGTTCCGTGTTGAGGATGGGTGTTATGTTCGTTTGGCTTTGGTTGAGGTGCTTGTGAAGGAAAGTGAGGGCGTGGTTAGGAGGA
>Ga0315285_10001287_pt1 | contig 26243 bp, 13 predicted proteins | sample YL17G09_36_MG_FD_203698 | JGI IMG/M metagenome (GOLD analysis project Ga0315285, IMG submission 203698) | Sediment microbial communities from Yellowstone Lake, YNP, Wyoming, USA - YL17G09_36 | ecosystem: Environmental > Aquatic > Freshwater > Lake > Sediment | place: USA: Wyoming | collected... | reverse complement strand
TCGATGAGGAAAAGTTGCACGACCCGCGTATCTGGGCGCTCCTGCCCAAGATCAAAGTCGTCGCCGATCCCGAGATTGACCGGCTCTTCCCGGCTGTGAAGCGCGCCAGCGTGCGCATCACGACCACTGCTGGGAAGGTCTACGAGGAGCAGGTGGACCACGCCAAGGGCAGCCCGGAGAACCCGATGAGCGACGACGAAATCGTCGCCAAGTTCCGCGCCAACGCGAGCGCGGTGCTCACGCCGGAGAAGCAAGCGCGGGTAGTCGAGGCTACGTGGAGGCTGGAAGATTTCGCCGACGTCGGTGAGTACATGCAGTTGCTGATCGGCGACCGGTAGTTTCTGGAGACCTGACTCCTCACTCCACCAGCACAAATAACAAGTCGTTCACGTTCGTCCCCGTCGGGCCGGTGCGCACCAAGTCGCCCAGCGCGTCGAAGAAGGGGTAACTGTCGTTGGCCGCCAGCGCCGCGCGGGGGTCGAGCCCGCTGGCACGGGCACGGGCGACTGTCTCACCGGTGACGACCGCACCTGCCGCGTCGGTCGGGCCATCGGTGCCGTCGGTCGCCAGCGCCATCACCAGCACGCCCGGCCAACCCTCCAACGCCAGCGCTGCCGCGAGCGCCAGTTCCTGGTTGCGGCCCCCTTGCCCTTTTCCCCGTACCGTCACCGTCGTCTCGCCGCCCCACACCAGGCAGGCCGGTGGGGATAGAGGGTCGCCGTGGGTGCGCACGCCCTTGGCCAGCGCGGCCGCCACACGCGCCACCTCCCGTGCCTCGCCCTCGACGTATGTGCTCAGGAGCAGCGCATTGAACCCCAACCGGCGCGCCTGCTCCACCGCCGCCAGCGCTGCCAGCCGGTTGGAGCCGACGATTGTGTGCTGCACGCGCTCGAAGGCCGGGTCGCCGGGCTTGGGGGTCTCTTGGAACACCGGGAACACTACCCCCCCTCTTATCCCCCCCTGGGAGGGGGGGAAGGAATGGGGTATCCCCCCCTGGGAGAGGGGGAAGGAATGGGGTATCCCCCCCTGGGAGGGGGGGAAGGAATGGGGTATCCCCCCCTGGGAGGGGGGGAGGTGGTGGGGCAGTTCCCCCTGAGAGGGGGGGAAGGAACGGATGCCATACCGCTCCAGCACGGCCTGGGCATCGGCGACCGTCGTCGGGTCGGGCACGGTGGGGCCGGAGGCGATGACGTCGAGTGGATCGCCGACGACGTCGGAGAGGACGAGCGTGATCAGCGTGGCCGGGGCGGCCAGGCGGGCCAGGTGCCCGCCCTTGATACGCGAACAGTGCTTGCGCACGGTGTTCATCTCGTTGATCGTCGCGCCGGAGCGCAGCAATGCTTCGGTGAGCGCCTGCAGGTCGGCCAGCGTCAGCCCCGGTACGGGCAGCGTCAACAGCGCCGAACCCCCGCCGGAGAGCAAGCATAGGACCAGATCGCGCTCCGTCGCCTTGTCCGCCAGGTCGGCGACGGCCTGCGCGCCGAAGATAGAGTTTTCGTCGGGGAGTGGGTGGCCGGCCTCCAGGATTTGAAGATGGGAGGTTGGAGAATGGAGAATGGAGAATGGAGAATGGAGAATGGGGGGGTGGCCGTATTTGGTGACGATGACGCCGGAAGTTAGCCGGTCGCTCAGGATGTCGGCGATGGCGGCGGCCATGGGGACGGAGGCCTTGCCGCCGCCGACGACGAAGATGCGCTCGTAGTCGCGCAGGTCGTAGCGCCTGTCCTGAGCGAAGTCGAAGGGCCTGTCCTGAGCGAAGCCGAAGGAGCGGCCAGCGACGACGAGCACGTCCCCCTCGCGGCGGACGTGCCGGTGCACAGCCGCCGCCGGTTCGACGGCCGTGAGCGCGGCCTGTTGGAGCGCGGCGGCGACGGTGCGCAAGTCCCGACCCGGCATGGCCTCACTGCCCCAGGTCCACGATCGCTGCGGCGGTTGCTGCCTCCGGCGTGTTCCACCTTCTCAGCACGGCCTCCAGCGCCTCCTGCATGGCCATTCCGGCCGTCGCCATCACCTCTGGCCGAGGGGCGGGGACGGCCGCCTCCATTACATCGTGCAGCATGGCCCGGTCCACGTTGGACACGTTCCACATCCGCAGCGCGCCGTGTGTACCCGGCAGATAGCCGGCCGCCTGCGTCCACGGCCCGTTGTGGTCGGGTGCGATGAGCCAATCCAGGAGCAACATTGCCAACGCCTGGCGCGCCGGGTCATCCGCAACCATGGCGATCACCCAGCCGCGGGCGATGCTGAGCGGCTGCCCGTTGGAGGTGGGGATCGGTGCAGCCGCGACGGTCTCGTCGGCCTCGAGCCAATAACGCCCGGCCCGCACCACGGCCATCTCCCCTTCGCCGGCCCAAAACCGTTCCCAGGCCTGGTCTGCGTCCGTGAGCCCCAGCACCGCTGTCGGTGAGATTGTGCCAGTGCCGACACAGGCGCTGTAAAAGCCCAGCACGCTCACCATCACGCCCCCGTCCAACCACGGGCGGCCATCCGGGCCGGTGAGTTTGCCGCCGGCGGCCAGGTACTGGATCAGCGTCGCATCGTTGACCGGCTGGTCGCGCCCACCGGCGGGGAAAAGGAAGGGGACGGGAGGGGAGATGATCTGGGTCCAGGAGACGGGGGGCGATTCCAACAAAGTCGGACGGTAGGCCAGGTGCTGCATGTCGGCGCCGACGACGAAGCCAAAGGCCTGTCCACCTGCCGTTCCCAATGCCGTGGCGAAAGGGAAACGGTCGGCCATTTCGGCCGGTGAGAGCAGGCTGTCGAGCGGCTGGATGAGTCCCGACCCGGCCGCAGTCTCCAGCTCGGCTGCGTCTAGCACCACCAGGTCTGGCAGAACTGAAGGGGCAGCGTCCCGCGCCGTGCGCAAGAAGTCGAACAGCCCGCCCCGTCCGTGGGCCTTCTTCACGGTCACTTCGACCTGCACGTCGGGGTAACTTTGGCCAAAGTCGTCCAACTGCTGCGCGAGGAGGTCTGCGCCCGGCCTATCGCCGTAGGGCTCCAATTCCTCAGGCAACCACAGTTCGAGCGTGACGATCATCGGCTCCAACGTAGGGGTTGGCATCGGCGTGTCAGTGGGATGTAGCAATCGCGGGATCAGGGTCGGCACGACGGATTCCGGCGTGGGCATCAGCCCCCCACAACCGGTCAGGGTCAAAAGCAGCAAGGCAAAAAGGATCGTTCGAGATTGCATGACACCTCCAACTGGAGTGATCTAGATACATTATAGCATACATGGACAAGATGGCATCTTGTCCTACTCAAGCATAGCATACATGAACAAGATGGCATCTTGTCCTACTAAATCCCACTTGTCAACCACGCCGGGTTGGTGTATGATTGGCCCGCTTCCCCGGAAGGTTGGATCAACTATGACCCAATCGCAAATGGCAAATTGCAAATTGCAAATCGCAAATCGCAAATCGCAAATCGGCAAATCGGCAAATCAGCAAATCGGCAAATCTCCAACCTCCAGCCAATTTCCAACTTCCAATCTCCATTCGCCATTGTTCATTGTTCATTGTTCATTGTTCATTGCTCATTGGGAATGGGTTGCGCTCGCGCTGATCTTGCTGGTGGCTGCCTTTCTGCGTCTCTACCGGCTGGACTCCATCCCGCCTGGCCTGACGCACGACGAGGCTGGACACGGTCACGACGCTGTGGCGATATTGCACGGCAGCCGGCCCATCTACGAGGCAGTGGGGTATGGCCGCGAGCCGTTGTACGATTACTGGGTGGCCGGCCTGATGGCGCTGGCCGGTCCCACCAGCCGTGTTTTGCGGTTCTCGTCTGTGCCTCTCGGCCTGATGACGTTGCTGGCTACTTTTGCCTGGACACGGCTGGCTTTTGACCGCCCTACAGCACTGGCAGCCACCGCCCTGCAGGCCGCCTCGTTCTGGTCGTTGTCCACCAGCCGGCAGGCCCTGCGCTCCGGTCTCCTGCCCGCGTTGTTCACGCTCGCCGTCTATTTCTATTGGCGGTCGGTCTATGAACCTGTGACGTCATCCACAGACCAGACACGCGATCGGCCCGGGCGCTGGCACATGGGGGTGGTCGCCCTGCTGGTCGGTGCCACGCTGTACACGTACATCCCGGCTCGCATATTGTGGGTCACCTTCCCCATTTTCCTGGCCTACCTGGCACTCTTTCAGCCGGCAACCTTCCGCCGCGCATGGCTCCCCACGCTGCTTGCCGTGTTGATCGGGCTACTTCTGGCGGTACCACTTTTCGCCTACTTGCGGGCGCACCCGGAGGCAGAGCAACGCCTGGCGATGCTAGACGCTCCCTTGCAAGCGCTGCGAGACGGCGACGTTTCCGTCATCCTGAAGCGGGCCTGGAGCGGGCTATCGGCGTTCTTCATCCCCGGCCGGGGCGACGATTTCCTCGCCTACACGATCCCCGGCCGCCCGTTCCTGGACTCGCTGACCGGTATCTTGTTCCTGGCCGGTGTGGGATTGTGCCTGGCGCGCTGGCGTGAGCCAGCCTATGCCTTCGCATTGACGTGGTTTCTCGTCGGCATCTCCCCCGCACTGGCCACCGGTGCGGCTGCCAGTATCACCCGCAGCATCGCCGCGCTGCCGGTCACGTTTCTATTCCCGGCACTGGCTGTCGTCGCAGGCGTGCGCTGGGCAGCATCGCGCTGGAGACCGTGGAGCGCCTGGGCGATTGGACTGGGGTTCGCCGGATGGGTCGTCGTGACCGGCACGTTCGCTGCCCGTGACTATTTCGTCGCGTGGGGCGAGTCCCCGCACGTACGGGCCGCCTATCAACACACGCTCATTGAAGCCGCCAGGTACCTGGACGACCAGCCGGAAGCCGGGGGGGTGGCACTTTCCACCGTCTATCCACGTGCGCCACACGATCCTTACGTCTTCGAGATGAGCCTGCGCCGGCGAGACCTTTCGCTGCGCTGGTTTGACGCCCGTCGAGCACTCCTCATCCCACCAGAATCAGCCGCCCGGTTGATCGTCCCTTCCAGCACGGCCCTCGACCCTTACTTTGCTGACCTGCCCGGCCTCCGCCGTCGCGAGCGCGTGGTGCTGCGTTCTGACGATCTGGATCCATTTTTCGTCGTCTACGCCTGGGAGCCCCAGGTCACGCTGACCGCCTTGCAGGAGCGGGCACAGCGCAACGTCCTCAGCCTATCGCCGGATACGCCAGCGGACCTGGCACGGCCGGTAGATTTCGGCGGCGCACTGCAACTCCTCGGCTACGATCTACGCACGCCGGCAGTTGTGCCAGGTGGCACCATCGAATTGGTCACACTCTGGCGGGTGGCCGACCCACAGCCACTGCGGCCCCGGAATCTGGCTGATTTTACCGAGGAGTTGGTGCTGTTTGCCCATGCGCTGGATGTGGCGGGCACGCTTGTGGGCCAGGAGGACCGGCTCGATGCGCCGGCCTGGGACTGGCAGATAGGTGACGTGATCGCGCAACTGCATCGCTTTTCACTACGGCCTGAACTCTCCACAGGGCCGGTGACGCTGGAAGTGGGCGTGTACCGGCGCGCCGACCTGTCGCGCCTGCCGGTCCTGGTGAACGGTGCCGTCGTGGGAGATCGCGTGCTCCTGCAGGCAGTGGAGATCGAATGAGCAAATTGCAAATGGCAAATTGCAAATCGGCAAATCGGCAAATCGCAAATCGCAAATCGCAAATCGCAGATTCGCAGATTCGCCATTCGCCATTGTTCATTGTTCATTGGGAACGGATGGCGCTTGCGCTGATCTTGCTGATGGCGGCCTTTCTGCGCCTCTACCGGCTGGATTCTGTCCCCCCTGGCCTGACACACGACGAGGCGGACACGGGTTACTTCGTGGCCTCTGTCTACCAGGGCGCGCCGTCGCAGGTCAAGACGCCCTACGGTTACGCCTACCAGCCGTTCACGATGTACTCGGGTGCGCTCTTTATGGCACTCTTTGGCCCACGCGACCTGGCGTTGCGTCTCCATTCCACGTTCTTTGGCATGGTGTTGCTGCTTTTTACGTACCTGTGGACGCGGCGATGGTTTGGTGTGGCCACAGGACTGGGCAGTGCAGCCCTGGTAGCCGTATCGTTCTGGACGGTCTGCGACAGTCGCTTTGCCCTCAACTCGGCGCCGGCACCAGCGTTGTTCACCGGTGCCGTCTACTTCCTGTGGCGGGCAATGGATGACGGGGGAGGGAAAAGACGCTGGTGGGCATGGGGATTATTCGTACTGTTGCTGGGTGGCTCCCTCTACACCTATGAGGCAGCGCTTGCGGCAACGGCAGCCTTCGGCCTGCTGTTCGCCTATCTGGCGTTCGTTGACCGCCCACGCTTCCGCCGGCATGGGTTGTGGTTGGCCGGCGCGTTGGCCGTTGTGGGGTTGCTGGTTGCTCCTCATCTGCTCGACCCTGCCGTCTGGGGGCGCACGAACACACTGTCGGGGCCGGTACGCGCCGCGACTCAAGGCGACTTCAGACCTCTGCTGGGCAACTTCATCAGCACACTGGGCTCGTTCAGTTTCAGTGGCGACAGTTTCGTGACGTACAACCTGCCGGGGCGGCCGATCTTCGACCCCATCGTCAGCATGTTTTTCTATGGCGGCATCGCGCTGTGCCTCCGGCGCTGGAGAAACCCTGTCTACGCCTTCACATTGATATGGATCGCCATGGGGATCGTGCCGTCCCTCCTCCTGGGCGAGTGGACCAGCACGTTGCACAGCAAAGCGGCTGAAGCGCCGATTCTGGCATTGCCAGCGCTTTGTGCGGCTGAGGTCGGACGTTGCGTGGCTGCGCGTTTCAGCCATCGCTGGGCCAGCGTGTTTGTTACAGGCTGTGTGATATGGTTGACTGCTGTCGCTGCCTTCACCGGGTATGATTACTTTGTCCGCTGGGGCCAGGCCCCCGAGACGCGCGCGGCTTACTTCCACAACCTGGTTGCGATCAGCGACTACTTGAACGATACAGTGTACAGCGGCAGCGTGGCGCTCTCGTCGCCTTTTCCCGACTTACCGCTCGATCCCTTCATCGCTGACATGCGGTTGCACCGGCGTGACCTGGCACTGCGCTGGTTCGACGCCCGGCAAGCGCTCGTTTTTCCCGCCGCCACGCGTGGCCTGTTGGTCGTACCACCAAATACGCCGCTCGATCCGTACTTGGCGGAACGGCTCGACCTGCGGCCTGTCGAGCGTGTCCACCTGCGGCCCGACGACGTGGATCCCTATTTCGACGTTTTCGAGTGGAGTCCCACGGCTGCACTGGCTCGTTTCCTGGCTGTGCCCACTCAAACGGTGACCGGTGGAGGTGAGACGTTGCGTCTGCCGGTGAACCTGGGCAACGCCGTCGAACTCCTTGCTTACGAATTGCCAACGCCAACGCTTGAGCCTGGTGGGACAGTGACGTTGGTCACCGCCTGGCGCATCCTCGACCCCACCGCTCTAGGCCCGGTGCCCGTGCATTCTTATGGGCGCGCCGCCGTCCTCTTCACGCACGTGCTCGATGCGCACGAAGCGATCATCGGCCAGGAAGATCGGCTGGATGCGCCAGCCTGGAACTGGCAGGCGGGCGACACATTCGTGCAACTCCATCGCTTTCAGATAGATGCCAGCGCGCCGCCCGGTCCCTACCTTCTCCAGGTGGGTATCTATACCCGCGACGACCTGACCCGCCTGCCCGTCCTGGTGAATGGCACGGCGGTGGACAACCGCGTGATCCTCTCGTCTGTAGAGGTGACGAGCCAATGACAGACGTGCACAAACTGCAAATTGCAGATCGCAAATCGCCATTCGCTATTCGCTATTCGCTCATTCGCCACTGGGAGTGGGCCTTCGTGGTCGCGTTGCTTCTGCTCGCCTGGGGCCTGCGCCTGGCGTGGCTGGAGGCCATCCCGCCGGGCTGGCGCGACGACGATCTAATCGAGATGTTTGCGCTGGCCGGTGAAGTGCTGGCAGGGCACCCCACTTTCTATTTCACCGGCGCTTCAGGCCACGAACCACTCTACCATACCCTCCGGGCCGGGATACTGGCGCTGGTGGGGATCAATCCTGTTGGCGCACATTTGCCCTCCATCGCAAGCGGTCTCCTGACGGTTCCCCTGGCCTACGCGTTGGGCCGGCGGCTTTTCGGCCGGCCAACTGCTCTTCTGACAGCGACCTGCCTGACCTTCAGTTTCTGGTCCTTGATGTACAGCCGCTTTGGCCTGCGCCACCAGGCAGTGGTACCGCCCATGCTGGCGACCTTCTACCTCCTATGGTCCATAGACTGTTCTTCGCCCAATATCCGCCGCTTGCCTTTGGTTGCTGGAATCTGCCTTGCCGCCGCTCTCTACACCTACACTGCCAGCCGCCTCTTGCCCCTCATCCTGGTCGGGTTTGGCCTCTACCTGGCGCTGGTCCACCGGGAACAGTTCCGCCGCTGGCGGCGCCCCCTGCTGGTGACACTAGGCGTGGCGGCAGTGCTGACAGTGCCGCTGTGGATTGCCATCGCCCAGGGACAGAGTGAAACGGCCGCTCAGGGCATCGGTGCGGACGCCCGCGTGGCCGAATTGGCCGTGCCGCTGCGCGAACTGCGGGCTGGCAATCCCCGCCCTTTGCTGGAAAACGTCTGGACGACGTTAGGGATGTTCCATGCCACTGGCGATCCTGAATGGCTGTACAACATTCCCGACCGCCCGGTCTTCAACCTTCTCGGCGGGACACTCTTGTGGGCCGGTGTCGCGCTCTGCCTGTACCGCTGGCGGCAGCCGCGCTACTTCTTTCTGCTGCTATGGCTCGTGTTCGGGCTGCTGCCCGCTTTCGTCAGCGTCCCCCCTGCCAGCCTGAGCCACACGATCCTGGTCCAGCCTGTCGCCTACATCCTTCCGGCATTGGCTTTCACTGAAGCTTACCGTTGGTTCAAATCGCAAATCGGCAAATCGGCAAATCGGCAGATCGGCAAATCGGCAGATCGGCAGATCGCAAATTATGGATCGCCCATTCGCAGATTCGCAGATTCGCAGATTCGCCATTCGCTCTTGTTCATTGTCCATTGTTCATTGTTCATTCTCCTGTTCATTTTTCTGACTACAAACGCCATCCGCGACATCCGCGACTACTTCATCGTCTGGCCGCAGCAGGAGATGGTACGTTTTCTCTATCGCGCCGACTACCGCGAGGCTGCCCATTACTTGAGTGTCCACCCTGAAATAACCGACATTGCTATCTCCGGCACGCTGATGGGACCCTGGGATCGCCTGGCGCTGGAGGTGGATACCCAACGCGATGACGTCGCGGTTCGCCTCTTCGATCCCAGCCGCGCGTTAGTCTGGACTGAAGTCTTGCTTACCTCCTTCCCCCGTCCGGCTCCACCGATTGACGGTTTCCTGAAAACGAGCACCAATCCGTCGCAATCTATCTCACCCCATCTCACGCTTTACACATTGCCCATAATCTCCAGTTGCCAATCTCCAATCTCCAACCTCCAACCTCCAATCTCCAATCCGGTCCACTTTGCCAACGGCCTGGAGTTGGTCGAAGTACGCAGGGTGAACGAAGGACGACCGGCCTCTGGGCAGGAGGGAGTTCTGCTCACCACCTGGCTCGTTGCCGACCCACTTGACCTGCCTCCTGTTCCAATCGTCGCGAATCCGCCCCCGCCGGGTGTGTACTCCGGGCCACGGCTGGCCATCTTCATCCACCTCCTGGCCGCCGATGGGACATTCCTCGTCGGCGACGACGGCATGTGGGTAGATCCGCTTACACTTCGACCCGGCGACTGCTTTATCCAGGCCCATCACCTCGTCCTCTCGACCGATGCGGCCAATGGCCCCTACGCCCTTGAACTGGGCCTCTACGATCCGCTGACAGGCGAGCGTTGGGCTATCCTGGATTCTACAGGGCAGCCTATCGCCGACCGTGTAGAGTTTGCCCTATGACCTGCCACAAGGCTGGAGACAAGATGCAAAAGCGGCGTGATTTCACCATTGGAGTAGCAGTATTTTTCTTCCTGCTGTGGGTACTGTTCACCCATTCCCATGTCAACTCCTGGAACGATGCCTCTCGCCTGGCGACGGTCGAAGCGCTGGTGCACCAGGGCACCTGGGCGGTTGAGGGTACTACCTTCGGCGACCGTACCGCTGATCGCGTCTTTTTGAACGGCCACTTTTATTCCGACAAACCTCCTGTCCTGCCCTTCCTGGCTGCCGGGGTGTACACCGTGCTATACCGGGGTTTTCACATCTCGTTTGACTTTACCGGTTGGTGCGACCCGGTGGCCAGCCCCTGTTCCTGCTTTGCCCTGCTGTGCCCACAGCCGCCTGACTGGGCGTACTATCTGCTTACGCTGGTACTGATCGGACTTCCCTCAGCACTGATGTTAGCGCTGTTTTATCGGAGCACTGCCTTCCTCGACCTTCCCAATCCCCTGGCATTGCTTGTGACAGGCGTTCTGGGACTCGGTACGTTGGTTTTCCCCTACAGCCTGGTCTTCAATAATCAGATCCCGGCGGCAGCCAGCGTGATGGTCGGTTTCTATGCCCTGCTCCGCTCTAAAACCTGCAATTCTTCCTCCACGGGCTGGCTCCTGGTTGCCGGGTTTGCTACGGCGCTGGCTTTCACCTTCGACTTGCTCGCCGTGCCATTCCTGGTTTTCTTTTTTGGCGTCACCTTGCTTCGCCATCGCCGCCGCACCTGGGCATTCTTGCTAGGCAGCTTCATTCCACTGGTGCTGCTGGCTGCCCTGGACTGGTGGATGCTCGGTGACCCGCTGCCGCCCTCGATGCACCCTTCTGGGTTCAGCTACCCCGACTCTCTTTTCCCTTCTACTCCCACTGGCAATCTCGCTCCGGCCAATGTGCTTGACTATGGGTTTCGCATGATGTTCGGTGACCGTGGCCTGTTCAACCTCAGTCCGGTATCGCTATGGCCTGTCTTTGGGCTGTGGTTGCTGTTCCGCGAACGAAGCCACCGGCTCTGGAGCGAAATGGTTGCCCTGGCCCTTGCCAGCCTGGCGCTAGTACTCGGCCTGGCCCTGTTCACACAGGATTTCGGTGGATTGTCCTACGGCGCACGGTGGCTGACCGAGGCTGTCTCCCCACTCTTTTTCTTCGCCGCTCGACCGCGCCTCTACCGTTCGTTGTGGCAGCGGTCGCTCTTTGCTGCATTGGCTGTCATTTCCCTCTTCTCGGCCTGGCAGGGAGCCATCAGCCCTTGGGGCGTGACACTCCCTCCGTTCCGCCTTCTCGAGTATGCTACATCTGCGATCGGCCGTTACGCAGAAAGCGTACCAACCGGCACAATCATATACACGACGATATCCCGCGTACGTTACCTGCCTGTCTTTCCAGTGCATGCCTGGCACACCAGCCTGCGCGAGTTCGACGTTGCCTCGGGCCTATTCCCGGCCGGTGACCCGGATCGGCCGGCAGTCTACGTGCTGGGCGCAGATGATCGGGCCACGGGCACATTGCTGGAAGCGACCCTCCCCCAAGGCGAGTGGGACCTGGCTACAGGCCAGTTGACCGTCTACCGCGTCCCGCCTGGTGCCGGTCGCGTGCGCCCCGCTCAACCGCTCCAGGCCGAGTTTGCCGGACGGATACAATTGCTTGGCTGCGACCCGCCGCCAGAATCCCTCCGCCCTGGCGACACGCTGACGCTGCGGTTGTATTGGCAGGCGTTGGTTCCAATGTACCACCGGTACACCGCCTTCGTCCACCTGCTCGGCCCTCCCAACCCGTCCACGGGCGGTCCGCTCTGGGCACAGGACGACCACCAGCCCGGCCGCACCATCTATCCTACCGACCGGTGGCTGCCTGACGAAGTCGTATTGGACTGGTTCCAGTTCGTGATCCCAGAGGATGCGCCGCCTGGTGAGTACACGCTGACGGCCGGCTTCTATGACCTGGCGACACTCCAACGACTGGCGCGGAGCGACGTTCAGAGTGACATAGCGACGCTATTCCACATTACTGTGGTGAGATAAAGTGGAAAGCAGGTGAACCGTTGACAAAAGCCATATTCCATAGTACAATCCATTCCGTTCCAGGCATCTCCATGTGGCCTGGAGTGTATTTCTATCTTTTGGCAGGCGCAGCCCTCGGCGCGCCGTGGCTCAGCGAAAGGGGTGTTCTGACATGAAAACCAGTGAGACTCGTACACGACGCCTGACCGGGACGTTGCTGGCAGGCACCTCAGCGCTGCTGGTTGTCGTGGGTCTATCGCTCCTGATCTCCCGCTTTCACGCCCTGGCCCAGCCAGCAGCAGAGGTCGCGTCCCTGGTGGTGACCAAGACGGCAAACACAGACGTCGCGGAACCAGGTGACAGGTTAACCTACACGATTACAATCGAGGAAAGTGCCCCGTTATATTATGCTACCCTCTTGATGACGGATACACTTCCATCAGCAGTGACCTACGTTCCCGACAGCCTGCAACGCTCTGGCCCAGGCACTGCCAATTTTTCAGGTGGAGTGATCACCTGGAACGCTTCAACGTTTGGCAATGATGCCCATACTGTCATCACCTTCAGCGTTCAAATCCCGCCCGATATCACCGTCCCTCAGATCGAGAACACGGTCCAGGTCACCGGCACTGGCCAACTGATGACGGTTTCCAGGAGGACGACGATCTTGACAGGTGCACTGCCCGGGTCGCAGATCCGCTCGCCAGACAGGGATGCGGTCATCACCCAAAAAGGCACGCTGGCTATCCGTGGTATTGCCTGGCTGGGTGGCACCGTACCGCCGTATCTGGTAGAGGATCCAGTTCTGAGCGTTCAGAAAGTAAGCGACAGGATTTACTATGTGAGCTGGACTGCCGTCGTTTCGGCAGAGCATTATCTTCTGCAAGAAGCAACGAAACCTGACTTCAGCGTGAAAGAGGAGACAGTAGTAGTAGCATCCACTACGAACCAACTCATCAGCATACCCACCGGAGAGGATGGAACATACTACTACCGGGTTCAGGCGTTCCGACTTGGCCTCAACCCGAGCCGCTGGAGCAATGTGGAGTCAGTCGTTGTTCCGTGGATGGCGGCTTCTGCCAGCCTCCCAGTGCCGACTCTGTCCGCAGACCTGGCTACCAACGGCCCTATCACGGTCCAGGTGAGCATAGACGATCGTGATTGGGATACTGCCATCGTGACAGCCACGGATTGGGGTGGTTGGGACTGGACGTACGACTGGGACCTGCCTCAAGAAAATGACGTTCAGCATGCCATCCATAGCCAGGCCAGTGACGCAGCCGGCAACCTTGGCCCTATAGACACGATCACCGTCACGCTGCGCAACAGGAACTACATGGCGTACTTCCCGCTCATCTTCAAGCGTTGGCCGCCTATATGCTATCCACCGACTCTGAACGCGATCACGGACCCTGAAGGTGACGGCGCGTATGCCGTCTTATGGTCGTATCCCTATCCCAGCACGTATCCACAGCCAATCAACTACACGTTGCAAGAAGCGACCAACGCTAGTTTCACCACCGGAGTCCAGAGCTACAGCCCTGGTAACACCACGTCGCAGGCGATCAGTGGCAAGGCCCCCGGCACGTATTACTACCGCGTGCAGGGCAACAACACGTATGGACCAGGCGAATGGAGCAACGTGCAGTCAGTCACGGTCGTCCCTCCCTATTACTTCGACGATTTCAGCAATCCCAACAGCGGGTGGCCACAGGTAAGCAAGACAGTCATTCCAGAAACGGCTAGTCGCTACAGGCTACTCTATGAGAACGGCCGATACCGGATTATGATTGACGCAGGTGGACCACCCATCTGGTTCCACCATCCGGATGCCTTGGCACCATACCGGCCGCCGACTGACAAGTATTGTGTTGAGACGTCAGTGAAGCTGGAGAGAGGGAAAGCCCCTTACCAAAACTGGAACTACTATCCTTACTGGGCGAACGGGGGACTTGTCTTCGGCGCCACCGAGGACAACAAGGGCATATATGCCGTGTGTTTGACTGTGGGTGGTGGCGATACGATGGGGTGGTTCATCACGAGTAACCCGGTGTATTCGTATCCTAGGGTGGGTTGCGCCTACCAGGGCGAGAATGGTGGCGGTCCGAGAGGCGGGGAACCTGCGGGCGTTCTCAGCATTAGTGAATGGCATCGGATCAAAGTCGGTGTGGATGGTAACCGGGCTGCTGTCTACATAAACGGCGTCTACAAGGGCAGTTGGGGCATGAGTGGCCTCAGCGGCACGACGCGGGTCGGCCTGATCGGCGGCGACTATGAGGTCACCCCCGTGGACTTCCGCTTTGATGACTTCAAGGTCATCCCGAACGCAGCCTGTACACCGTAGGTCGTGGCCGGCATTGACCTCATAAGGGGTCGTTGAGACCGCCTGACGTGGACAAGGGGATCAGCACACCGCGCACATTTCCAATTCGGAAGATAGGGCTCCCGCTCCTGGCGACAGCAGCGCTCGTCCTGTTGGCAATCCAGGCACTGGGAGGTGCGGCGGCCAATTCCGCCACCTTCGATGAACCTTATCACCTGGGCGCGGGGTACGCTTACCTGCGTACCGGTGATGCGCGCCTTAACAAGGACCACCCGCCGCTGATGGATGCGTGGATGGCCATGCCGCTGCTGCTCCTGGCCCCCCACCTCCCGCTCGACAGCGCGGCCTGGCAACAGGCAGAGTACGGCTCTTTCGGCGACGTTTTCGTGTGGCAGGCCAACCCCGGCCTGGCCCTCCGGATGATCTGGCTGGGGCGCCTGCCCAACATCGCACTGGCGTTTCTGCTCGGTGCTGCCATCTTCCGCTGGACGAGCGAACTGTCGAACCGGGCAGCCGGGCTGCTGGCACTCACTTTATATGTACTTGACCCTGGCATCGTCGCCAATGCAAGCCTGAGTACGAATGATCTCGGCGTGGCGGCGATGCTTTTTTTTGCTGTGTGGGCCTGGTGGAGGTGGCTGGAGCACCCCTCGGCCGTCCGGTTGGTTCTCGCCGGTCTGCTGGTCGGGGCCACGTGTGCAAGCAAATACAGTGGGCTGGTCGTCGGTCCTATCGTGCTGCTCCTGGCGCTGATGCATCGCCCGGCCGCTTGCCGATCACCCAGGATGTGGCTACAGCGAGCGATCGGGCTGGCAGGCGCGACAACCATCTGCTGGTTGACCATCTGGGCCATCTATGGATTTACTGTAGCCAACGGGCTGCCAGCCCCAGCCTTCTGGGAGGGAATCAGGTTCCAGGGCAGCCGTCTCATCAACGGCCAGCCGACGTACGCCCTTGGCCAGGTGTGGCCCAATGGTGTGTGGTTCTATTATCCCCTGGCGTTGCTTCTCAAAACCCCCTTGCCTGTGTTTCTCCTGTTCGGTATAGGTCTGCTGGTTGCCGTCAAGCGCCGTGCTGCGCGGGCGATATGGCCCCTTATACTGCCGGTGATTGCCTTTGCAGCCGTGGCCGTGGCCAGCGCGCTTCAACTCGGATATCGTTATCTTTTACCGATGCTGCCGTTTATGTTTGGCCTGGCCGGGTATACAGCCACGGCCATCCCCAGAAACCAGGTTTCTAAGCAGAAACCTGGTTTCTTATCCATCGTCGTGAGCGCATTGATCGTTTGGATGGTGGTAGACGCTGTGGCGATCTATCCCCATCATCTGTCTTTCTTTAATGGTCTCGCCGGTGGCGCAGCCAGCGCCGACCGCTATCTCGTGGATGCCAACCTCGATTGGGGACAGGACTTGCCAGCACTTGAAACCACCATGCAGAACCGCAATATCTCATCCGTCCATCTCGGTTACTTTGGCTCTGCGATCCCCGATGTGTACGGAATCCACTACTGGCCTGCCCCTGGTTTCTTGCATTTTGTGGGCGATCCCGAATCTATGGCATTTAACCCGTACACCCCCGACCCAGGCTGGTATGCCATCAGCCGGACCAGCCTGCGCCAGGGATTGGTGCTGACACATCCCGACCTGTATGCCTACTTCCGCTCTCGTTCGCCCGAAGCCCGCGCTGGCTACTCCATCAACCTGTATCACGTCTGCTATCCACCGGCAATTCCTATCGTCCGGGCGGTAGTACAGGGCTCACGCGTCGCCGATATACCAGCGAAGCAACTGGGCTGGCAAGAGGATCAACGCCTGATCGTGAAATGGGTGCCGGATGGTAACTCGTTTGTCTTTGCTATGGGGGGACCAGCGCGCTATTTCGTGACGGATCCGCTGGCCTATGCGCCGGACTTGCAAGATGCTGTGCTACGTACTGCCCAAGCCAGCGTCCCAGGAACATTGGACCTCGACGCCCGGAGTGCGATCCAGTCCCTCCTGGGGTGTTGGACAGCCGAATCGCCGTTATGGACCCCGGAAGGCAAACCTCTGATCCCGCCAGTCGAGTTCGATCACCGCGTGCGGTTGCTTGGTTATCGCCTGACGCGAGATAAGGTTTCTCTTGGCGAAGCGGTGTCGCTCGTCCTGTTATGGCAGGTCAGTGGAGACCTGAAGCCTCCCATCGCGAGTTTCGTTCACCTGCTTGACAAAGATGGAAGACTGCGCTCGCAATACGATGGGTGGGGGACGGCGGTGCGTGGCCTGGAGACCGGCGATCTCATCGTGCACCACGTGCAGATTCCCATTTCGGTTGACATAACGCCTGGCATGTACCGTCTCCAGTTGGGCGTCTACTCACCGGATACGCTGATACGCTGGCCAATGCAGACGCCAGATGGAGTGATCGGTGACCGCATCTGGTTGCCGGAGGTTGAAGTGCGTTGAGTGGGGACCGTCCTTCCATCTCCAAAATCGAGCTGATCCTTCTATGTGCTGTGGTGCTCCTGGCGGCCTGGCTGCGCTTCAACCGCCTTGATCAGGTAGAGTTCCTATGGGACCAGGCGGAGATTTCTAAATGGGCATTGAGGATGGCCCGGCAAGGTGAGATTGCGTGGGTTGGACCACCGTCATCTACCGGCCTGTACTCGTTCCTGGGAGCCATCTGGCTGCTGGCCATCCCTTATGCCCTCTCACCCAGTCCCATCTTTGCCACTGGCTTCGTCGCTGCGATCAATCTAGGGGCGGTGATCGGGTGCTACTTCCTGACACGCCGTTGGTTTGGTCGGACGGCCGGCTTCGTAGCGACCCTGCTATTTGCCGTCGCGCCGTGGGCCGTGATTTACTCACGCAAGGTCTGGCATTCGAACCTTCTCCCTCCCTTCGCGTTGCTGCACGTCGTGACTGGCTGGCTGGCCTTCGTGCGCGGCCGTCGTTGGGCACTACCGGCGCACGCTTTGGCCCTGGTGGCATTGTTACAACTCCACTTCTCTGCTCTCCCTTTCGCCCTGTTGACCATGCTGTGGGCGCTGATTTTCCGGCGGCGGCTGGACTGGCGGCTCGTGCCGATCAGTGTGCTGTTGGCTGCTGTGACCTTCATCCCATACGTCGTTTTTGACGCCCGGCACGATTGGTGGAATGTCCGCCATCTCGCCGAGATTATGCAGCAACCGGCGACAGCGAGTGCCCAGGCGATGTACGGCACCTGGGTCATCACCACTGGTCTGGACCTGCATTGGCTGACCGGGCCGGATCACTACCCGGACTTTGTGGCGGCGACCCCTAACATCCGCTGGCTCTTCGCCGCTGAAGGGGGGTTGGCAGTCGTTGGAGGCGTGTTCGCGTTGTGGAGAGCGGTCCGCCGCGCACACACCGGCCTCGACGACGAGACAGCGGCCGCACTGATGGCCACCACCTGGTTGGTGATGCCGGCCCTGTTCTTAACGCGGAGTGCCGCGCCACCGCCACCTCACTACTTCACGACCACCCTTCCGGCTCAGTTTATACTCATCGGATGGTGGGTCGCCCAGACCGGGCGTCTACCGGGCTGGATGGCGCGATTTGGCCAGGGACTGCTCGTCCTGCTGGTGGTGACACTGGCAGCCACGCAAACCTACGAGAGCACCTCCCTGCTGCGCTTCGTCATGACCCACGACACGCGCCGGGGATACGGCACACCCGTTGCCTACGAGATGCGGGCAGTCCAGACGGCCACGCGCCTGGGCCAGGAGAGCGGTGGCGCGGAGGTGATCGTGCTTGCCGAGGGAGACGAGCCCCGCATGTTTGAAGTGCCAGACGTGGCTGACGTGCTGATGTATGAGATACCCCACCGCACAGTGGACATTCGAACGGCGCTGCTCTTTCCGGCCAGCCCGGCGGTCTACTGGGCAACCTACGAGATGACGCCCGGCGAAGCGCTGCTGGCAAATTTTACCCCAGAGGTGATCGAGGAGCGCATCCTATTGCGAGAAGGGCCCCGCTCGTTCCGCTTCTATCGCTGGCCTGGAGGCAAGCCTGCTATCCCCAACTTACACCTGTTGCCTGGTGGGCCTCGTACCTGGGCCAACGGCGCGCAACTGATCGGCTATTGCCTGGCGGGGGACTCCCGCCCCGGTGGGAAGATTCACTGGACCCTGGTCTGGCAGGCCACTCGAACACCCGCTGAGGATGTCTATTATCACTGGTTCAATCACCTGCTGGACGGGCAGGGTCAACTGCGCGGGCAAACCGATGGGCCAAGCCTCCTGCCTGCTTACTGGCGGGCTGGCGATACGATTCTCAACTGGTTTGACTTGCAGGTGCGGCCGGATGCACCGCCCGGCGAGTACAAGATGCGTGTGGGGATGTACACCTATCCAGCCATCGAGAACGTTCCATTGCTGGATACAGGCAATATATCGGAGGGAAAGTGGGTGGAAATCGGGCCATTCCAGGTGGAGGAGTGAAGTAAGGCAAGATGACCCAATGGCGTCGCCTTGAACTGGCCGGGGTGGTCGTCCTGCTTCTGCTGGCAGCCTGGCTACGCTGGCGGGTGCCGCTGGAAGTACCACCCGGCCTGGAGATGGACGATCTGATCGAAGCGCAGATCGCCGAGCAGGTGCTGAGCGGTGACTGGCGCCCGTTCTACGATGCCGGGCAGGGACGGGAAGGGCTCTATCACTACTGGCTGGCTCTCTGGTTGGTGACGTTGGGTAAGCACGTGTTTACGCTGCGCATGGCTTCAACTTTCCTCGGTTTATTGGGGCTGGCGGTTGGCTATGTGTTGGGCCGTCGCCTTTTTGGACCAGGCGTGGCTCTGGTCAGCCTGGCCGGTGGGACGGCCTCCTTCTGGACCCTCTTCGCTGCCAGGTCGGGACTGCGTTCCACCAGCCTGCCCCTGCTGGCCGCTCTGGCCGGTTACTGTTTCTGGCGCGGCATCCGTTCCAAGCCTGCAAAATCGAGACTGCAGCTTTCAATCTGGATGGCCACCTCCGGGCTCTGCCTGGGGCTATCATTCTACACCTACACAGCGGCTCGCGTCCTGCCAGCCATCTTCGTTTGCTTTGTCCTGTACTTGCTGGCCTTTCACCGCTCATGGCTGCGAGGGCGGTGGCTGGGGCTGGCTCTCGGCGCCGGTGTAGCCATGCTCGTCGTGCTGCCGTTGCTGGTCTACCTGCACACTCATCCACAGGTTGACCAGTTCGAATTCCTGGATTTCAACCGCCCGCTGGCCGCGTTGGAGGCTGGCGACCCGCAGCCTGTCCTGCGGACCAGCCTGGCAACGCTGGGAATGTTCGCCTTGCGGGGCGATCCACTCATCTTCGACAACGTCCCCGGCCGCCCGGTCTTCGAGCCGCTGGGGGGGATGCTCTTTCTGGCCGGCGTGGCGATCGCCGTGCGTCGCATTCGCCAGCCGGTCTATGCTTTTGCGCTGATCTGGCTACTGGTAGGGTTAGTGCCGGGGATGCTTAGCCAGCCGGCTCCCAACTTCTACCGCACGGTCGGGACTCAGGTCGTCGCTTTCGTTTTCCCTGGTATTGCTGCCGTGGAAGCCTGGCGCTGGCTCTGCCGGCGTTGGACACGGCAGGTCGTCCAGCCAGCGTTGGTCGGCGGCCTGATCCTTCTGTTTGGCATCCACATGGCCTGGAACTTTCGGGACTACTTTATCGCCTGGCCGATGGTAGAAGGGGTACCGTTCTTCTGGCAAACGGCACTGGCCAAGACGGCCCACTATCTGGACCGCTCCCCGGATACGTCCTCTGTGGCTCTCTGCACTGGCCTGACCTACGAACGCGACCCCTGGTGGCGACCGGCCTGGCAGAGTATGCGTTACCTGCTGCGGCGTGACGATCTGGCAATCCGCTACTACGATTGCCGTACGGCTCTTGTCCTCCTGTCCGAGAATTCAGCCCGTTACGCCTTCCCCGGCGTTGCCGACCCGTCTGAGGTGCTGCCGGCGGTTTTTCGGGCGGACTGGCTGGCGGTGGCCGAGCCGCTGGCCGCTAGATTGCCGGACAAAGCAGGGAGCATATTTCGACTGAACGCACCGCCGGAGGAGTTGCTGCCTACCTCGGATTCAGTCTGGTGGGCACCAGAAGCGGGCAGCGGGGTGGCACGGTTGCCCGCCAACTTCGGCCATAGCCTGGCTTTCCTGGGCTACAGTCTCTCACCTGCTCAGGCCCGGCCCGGGGAGCGACTACAGGTGCTCACCGCCTGGGAGATACTGGCGACGCCACCTCCTCGTCTGGCCCTGTTCACACACGTTCTGGCCAATCCCCAGACGTTGGTAGCCCAGCAGGACGGCCTGGGGCTGACCTCGCACAGCCTGCGGCCCGGCGATCGGTTTGTGCAACTTCACGACCAAATCGTGCTGCCGCCGTATCTATTGCCAGGCGAGTACGGGCTCGCGGTCGGGCTTTACTCCGCCGATACCATGCAGCGGTTGCCTGTCTACGATGGTACCCAGGCCCGTGGCGACCGGCTTTTCCTGGGACCAGTGGAGGTAGTCGCACCGTGACCAAATTCCGTCACCACTGGCCTTTCTTGCTCATCCTGGGTGCTTACCTGGCGTTGGCCGTTGCCTATAGCCTGGCGTCCCCCCTTTATGAGCCTACCGACGAACTGCGCCACTTTCGCTACGTGCGGCACATCGTCGTCTACCACAGCCTGCCGGTGCAACAGGCCGATGCCCCCCGTGCCCAGAGCCACCATCCGCCACTCTACTACGCGCTTGGTGCGGCGGTCAGTGGGTGGGTACCTGTGGCGCAGGACGTTTACTACGAGCCGCCCATCAATCCCTACTGGGCCTATCGCTACTGGGAAGTAAGCGACGACAACAAGAACCAGTACCTCCACGGAGACGACGAGCGCTTTCCCTTCCATGGCGTCGCTCTGGCAGTCTATATCGTGCGTTGGATGACGGTACTCATCGGCGCGGGTGTGGTCTGGCTGACTTACGACATAGGGCACGAGATCTTCCCGGACCAGCCTGCGTTAGCCCTGGGTGGGATGGCGCTGGTTGCGTTCAACCCACAGTTCATTTATTTGAGCGGTACAGTCAACAACGATATCCCAGCAGCACTGTGCGGCGCAGCCACATTGCTGATGTGCGTTCGGCTGGTACGGCGCGGCCTCAGCCCCCGCACTGATGTGATGCTGGGCCTGATCTATGGTCTGTCGCTTATCACCAAGTTCAACCTGCTGGCCCTGATAGCGTTTATCGAACTGGCCTACATTTTGGCTGTGTGGCAGACTCGTGACTGGCGCGCATTTGTCCGGGGTACGCTCATCGTTCTCGGCCTGGCGGCTCTCATCTCCGGTTGGTGGTTCTGGCGTAACCAGGTGCTCTACGGCGACCTGACGGGTATGAACAAGGTCAACGAACTCTGGGCAGGCCGGCCAGTGGCTGGGAGTTGGTGGGCTATCCGGCAGAGTCTGCCCTATCTCTGGAGTAGCCTGTGGGGGCGCTTTGGTTACGGCCAGGTTCCCTTACCTCAGATCGTCTATCAGACACTGTTCGTCTTTTGCGTCGTGGCCCTGACTGGTCACCTGCTCCCCAGTGGAAAATGCTCACAGCCTGCCTTATCCTCTGCGATCTTGATACTCCTGGGAGCCATGCCGCTCATATTCACACTCGTCGTTTTCTATTACATCATGATTCAGCCGGCCGGTGCAATGGGGCGCTTCTTGTTCCCAGGGTTACCGGCCTTCGCTATCCTGCTGATCGGGGGATTGAGCCGGTTCTTTCCACGCCATTTGACCTGGGCAGTGAGCATAGTGATCACAATCGGGATGATGACACTGGCTCTCTACGCCCTGATCGGCGTGCTTGCCCCGGCCTTTGCCCGTCCACGGCCACTGACTGAGGCTGAACTCGCTAATGTACCTGATCTCGTGGACGTCAAGTTCGGTGACATAGCGCGGCTGGTGGGTTACCAGGTCGCACCGACTGCCGCTGAACCAGGTGACACAGTGAAAGTCACCCTATATTGGCAGGCCTTGGCCCGTCCAGAGCAAAACTATGTCGTCTTCGTCCATCTGCTGAGCGACGTGGGTACCATGGTCGCCCAACGCGATACCTACCCTGGTCTGGGGCGGTACCTCACCAGTGTTTGGGAACCTGGTGTCAGTTTTGCCGATACATACCGCGTGCACATCCCGGAGACCGCTTACACTCCGGACGTAGGATACGTACAGGTGGGCCTCTATCTGCCCGACGGCCCACGTCTCACCACGGCCGCTGGGCGCGATGCATTGCGCCTGGGGATGGTCGAGATTCAGCCCCGGCCTGGCAGATTCCCCAATCCCCTGGAGGCCAATTTTGGCAATCAGGTTATGCTGGTCGGCTACACATTGGATCGACGCGTAGTGCGACCCGCTGAGACGATTCACCTGACACTTTACTGGCGCGCGCTGGCTTCGCTGGAGGTGGACTATAACGTCTTTGCCCACGTCTTAGGCGTCGAAAATCAGGTTTGGGCCAACAGCGACGGTTGGCCCGGTGGGGGAAGCGCTCCAACCAGCCAATGGGTACAGGGACAGATCGTCGAAGATGTCCGCGACCTGACCGTGGGATTGACGACTCCGCCGGGTTTCTACGACATCGAGGTTGGCATATACGTCCCAGGTGAGGACCGCCTACCGATCATGGCAGAGGATGGCCACTGGCTGGACGATCGGGCGATGTTGAGTAAAATTCGAGTGGCGAGCGAGTAGAAAAGCGGACAGGGATGGTCGGACAGATGAAAAAACGATGGATGAGCATCCTGCGAGTGTCGATCAGCGCCGGGGCCTTGGCCTTCCTGTTCTGGAAGATCGGCCTGGGCGAAACGCTGGCCGCATTGCGCCAGGCCGACCTGCGTTACCTGCTGGCTGCCTTCTTGCTCTTCGTCCTCAGCCTGGGCATCCGCGCTTACCGCTGGCTCGTCCTCCTGCACAGCCTTGACCTGAACATGTCATTTGGCCATCTACTGCGCCTCTACTTTATCGGCCAATTCTTCAGCAGTTTCCTCCCTAGTCAGTTTGGTGGCGATGTAGTGCGGGCGCTGGAACTGGCCCAAGATACGGATCCCTCGGCAGCCGTGGGCACTGTCCTGCTTGACCGCATGACCGGCCTGCTAGTGCTGTTTGTGATGGGACTGGCGGTGCTGCCCTTCCAGGCTCACCGCATGGAGCCCTGGCTGGCGTGGTCGCTGCTCGCCGTGGCCAGTGGGGGACTGGTCACAGGAATATTGGTGCTGGAGGGCCGATTCCTGCGGCGACTCACCGGCCGATTGCCAGTCGCGCTCTCCCTGGCGGGCCAGGGACCGCTGGCTAAGGTCTACGCTGCCGTCACCGGTTGTGGTTGGCGAGCAATACTGGGGGCCTTGGGGGTCTCGGTACTGTTCAACCTCGTCAACGTCCTCATCCACTGGCTGTGCGGACGCGCGTTAGGATCTGGGATAAGCCTGGGTTACTTTTTCGCCGTCACGCCGCTTCTCTCCGTCTCAGGACTTATCCCCTCGATCGGTGGGTGGGGGGTACGCGAAGCAGTGAGCACGGCAGTCTTTGCGCCGACCGGCGCGGGTGAGAACATTGCTGCGGCGCTGGGAATGGCGTTTGGCGGTGTTGCGCTGGCTACCGGCCTCATCGGTGGGGCGCTATACGGCTTCGAGGGATTGCGCGGGCTCCGGACACAGCGCTGAGCAGCCAGTTCTTCATGTGCAGCGCTCACTTCGGTGCTCCATAGATGCACTGAACCACCTACTACTCCACACCCACTTGTCAGTCCCGCACGATCGTGTTATCATGTACCCCGGGAGTCTAATATGGCGTTATTGGTCCATTCCTACCACGACCCACACGGCTTTGAGGTACTGGCAGGAGAGTGGGACGATCTGCTGCACCGCTCCGCTGCCAACACCATCTTTCTCACGCTGGAGTACCAGCGCACCTGGTGGCAGCACCTGGGCGAGGGAGAGGTGTTAATCCTGGCCGTGCGCAACGACGGGGAACTGGTCGGCATTGCGCCGCTTCTGGCGACTATCGACTCGCAAGGGCAACAGGCGCTGAGGATCATCGGCTGCGTCGAAGTCGCTGATTACCTCGATTTCATCGTGGCTCAAGGATGGGAAGAGAAGGTGTATGCTACACTGGTGGACTACCTGGCGAGTCTCCGCGTGCCCGCGTGGGACCTGCTCGATCTGTGCAACATCCACCAGGATTCGCCCACGCTGAAGATACTGCCTGGTCTGGCCGAAGCGCACGGTTGGCGCGCCTCGACGGCCAGGGACGACGTCTGCCCGATCGTGCGCTTGCCCGGGACGTGGGAAGAGTACCTGCAAATGCTGGATGGGAAAGAGCGTCACGAGCTCCGCCGCAAACTGCGCCGCGCCGGTGCCCAGGCCACGCTGCGGTGGTACATCGTCGGCCGCGAGCACGACCTGGAAGCCGAGGCCGAGGATTTCCTGCATCTGATGGCGGCCAGCAGCCCGGACAAAGCGGCCTTTCTCACTGCGCCTATGCGCAATTTCTTCCGCCAACTGGCGCGCGCGGCCTACGATGCAGGCTGGTTACAACTGGCATTCCTCGAGATCGAAGGCCGGAAGGCGGCAGCGTACTTAAACTTCGTCTACGACAACCGTGTGCTGGTCTACAACTCGGGGCTCGATTGGCAGACATTCCCGCAGATCGGCGCAGGCATCATCCTCATGGCCTACTGTATTCGCCACGCCATCGAACAGGGCCGTGAGGCGTTCGACTTTATGCAAGGCGACGAGCGCTACAAGTACCAGTTTGGGGGTCAGGACGTGGAGGTGCGGCGGCTGATTGTCCGCAGGACGTAAACAGAGTAAAGAGCGGGCGACGGGATTCGAACCCGTGACCTTCTCCTTGGCAAGGAGACGTTCTACCAACTGAACTACGCCCGCTGAAGATGATTATATTATACCACAGGTTTCGCGGCGCGCAAGTGCCATACGAGAGCACACGTATCTCTTTGAGCGCAGATTTGGAAGGTTGAGTCGCAATGCCCCTCATCCCAGGACAGATGGTCTACGGTCGCTACCGCGTCGTCACCCTGCTGAGCCAGGGTGGCATGGGTGCCGTCTACGAGGTGATGGACACCACGCTCAACGTCCGCTGCGCGCTCAAAGAGATGATCCCCTACCCAGGCACGCAGGGCAGCGCGTTGCCTGAACTGCGCGAACAGTTCCAGCAAGAAGCGCAATTGTTGGCCGGGCTCCGCCACTCCAACCTGCCCCGCGTCAGTGACCATTTCGAAGAGGACGGTAATGCCTATCTGGTGATGGACTTTGTCCACGGCCGGCGACTGGACGAGGTCATTGCCCAGGAAGGAAAATTGCCCGAAGAGGAGGTCCTCGGATGGGCACGGCAATTGATCGAGGCCCTCGCGCATTGCCACGAACGAGGCGTGATCCACCGCGACGTCAAGCCGCAGAACGTGATCATCACCTGGCAGGGACAGGCCGTGCTGGTTGACTTTGGACTGGCGAAGCTGGTAGATCCCAGCGACCCCCGCACACGGACAGTGATGCGCGGCATGGGTACGCCGGAGTATGCCCCTCCAGAACAGTACGATACCAAGCAGGGACGCACCGATGCCCGCACTGACATCTATTCCCTGGGCGCAACGCTGTATCACGCACTGGTAGGTGCGCCGCCGCCAACAGTGGCGGAGCGCGTGGTGAATCCGGAGAGCCTGGCCCCGGCACGGGAACTCAGAGACGACATCGGCGAGGTGACCGACCAGGTGCTCACGAAAGCCATGGCGCTGCAACCATCCCACCGTTTTCAAAACGTCGCAGAGATGCACCAGGCATTGTTCGCCTCACCTTTGCCCTCCCAGGTGAAGGCAGAAAGTACCGCATCCCCTGGGACAGACACGACCATGTTGCCCTCACCATTGAAATCAGGCGGTTTTCTGCGGTGGATAGGTGCCGCCAGACTGCGGGTTGACCGCCGGCTGGGAGTCAGCTTGTTAGCCGTCGGCTTTGTGTCTCTGGTGACGGTGGTTTCATTGCTGGCAGGTAACGTCAATGGAGGGGGCATTCCCACTGC
>Ga0315285_10001286_pt1 | contig 26259 bp, 19 predicted proteins | sample YL17G09_36_MG_FD_203698 | JGI IMG/M metagenome (GOLD analysis project Ga0315285, IMG submission 203698) | Sediment microbial communities from Yellowstone Lake, YNP, Wyoming, USA - YL17G09_36 | ecosystem: Environmental > Aquatic > Freshwater > Lake > Sediment | place: USA: Wyoming | collected... | reverse complement strand
AGAACTTGAAGTCCAGGATCTGCCAGAATTCTCCGTCCGTGCGCTTGAGCCACGACGTTACGGGAGCTCCGTTCAGGTAGGAAACCGCGGTGGTCGGGAAACTGTAGAGCGAAACCTTCTCGACGTTGGGCAGGGTTCGCACATAGCGGTCCAGAAAGGTGTAGCCCGCGAAGCCATTGATCATGCTGTGGCCGTCGGGACTTCTGAACTCCACAAAGAAGATACCCAGCGTCCGATCGGTTTTCGTTTCCGGGGGATACGCGCCAAAAGTGTGATCAAAGAGAGCCACCGCCACCATCAGCACCACCAGCGTGAGGCTGATGCCGAACAGGCTGATGAAGGTGAAGAATTTCCGCCGCAGCAGAACCTTAAAGGCCATTTTGAGGTAGTTCTTTAGCACTTCAGCCTCCTCTGTCGCAGCCTTCCATGTGGGTCCCTGCCCCGCTGCGATGCGGGCGTGACGCCCGCGCTCCCAGGCGCTGCCTAGTTGACTTGACGGCCGTCGAACAGCCGCATGATGCGCTCTGTTATGGCGGCGAGACGCGGGTCGTGCGTCACCATTATCACAGTGGTCTTCTCTTCCCGATTGAGGCTGGTGATGATGTCCATGATTTCATCGCCCATCTGGCTGTCGAGGTTTCCCGTAGGCTCATCGGCCAACAGGATCCGCGGCTTTCCCACAATCGCGCGGGCAATCGCGACGCGCTGCTGCTGGCCGCCAGAAAGCTGCGAGGGAAAATGATGAATACGGGAAGAGAGCCCCACGCGCTCCAGAGCTTCGCGCGCCAACTTGCGCCGCTCCCCGCCGCGCAGGCGGCGGTAAAGCAGCGGGATTTCCACGTTATCCACCACGCTCAGATCGCTAATGAGGTGGTAGGTCTGGAAGACGAACCCGATTTCCCGGTTCCGAATCCGGGCCACATCCCGATCGCGATAGGAGGTGAGTTCACCGCCATTGAGCCGCACGGTGCCCCGCGTGGGGACATCCAGCAAGCCGAGGATGTTGAGCAGGGTGGTCTTGCCCGAACCTGAGGGGCCCATGATGGAAATGAACTCACCTTCTTTCACTTCCATGTTGATGCTGCTCAGGGCGACCGTTTCAATCTGGCTGGTGCGGTAAACCTTGTCCACATTGCTTAGGCGAATCATGGCGTCTCCTTCTGTGCTCTGGCGCGGCGGTTCGCCGCCGCTCGGGGTGTTCAGCGCACGCAGCACGCCGCCCCGCAAACCGCTCTCACCGGGTCACCTTGACTTGCTTCAGATGCAGATAATCCTTCATGTCGGAAACGATGACTTCCTCCCCTTCCGACAGCCCTTCCAGCACTTCGAAGTTGTCGAAGCTGGACAGCCCGAACAGGACCGGAGTCTTCACGGCCACGCCGTCGCGGATCACGAACACGTCCTGCTTTCCTGCGCCGGTCGCGAAGGGCCCCCGCTTGACGCGGAGCGCCTGCGGCCGGCGGTCCGTAACGATGAACACGTCCACGCGCAAGTTGGAGCGCAGCAGCCGGTTCGACCGGTCCGCCAGGCTCACGAAAAATGTGACAATCCCATCCTTGATGGTGGGCAGGACGTTGGACACAGACCCTTCCAGGACGTCCTGCTCGCTCAAGCGGACTTTCACCGGCATGCCGAGCTTGAGGCGGTTGGCGTGGACGTCGGAAACCGTGGCCTCCACGCGGAAGGAACTCAGGTCCGCCAGGCGCGCGATCACGTCTCCCTTGCGCACCGTGGCGCCTTCCTCGGCGACCACCCAGGTGAGAACACCCTCGCGGTCCGCCTTGGTGGTGGCTAACTCCAGCTGGCGGAGCGCTTCGGCCTTCTCCTTTTGCAGAATCTGGGTCTCCAGGGCCAGCCCCTCCAACTGGGACTGCGTGGCGCGCTCGGCGTTGGCGCTGGTACCTTCCAGTTGCTTCAGCTCGATGCGCGTCTTCTCTTCCAGGACTTCCACCTTGCGAAGTTCGTCCTGGGAGCTGAGGCCGGCCTGGTGAAGTTGTCGCTGCTGCGCCGCCTTGAGTTCGTAGGATTTCAGGTCGAGCGTCTTCACCTTGATCTGGCCCTGCAACTCGATGAGCCTGTTCTCCAGCTCCAGCTTGCGCTGGCCTTGCTGATTTTCCTTGATGGCCAGTTGTTCGTTCAGCCTCTCCAGCGCGAGCACCGATTGGCTGACATCTAATTCCACAATCGCGTCGCCCTTGTGTAGTTGGTCTCCGGGCCGTTTGAGGATCTTCAGTACACGCGAATCAATGGGGCTCGAAAAGACCCGCTCCAATTCGGGGACAACAGTGCCCGAGGCCGTGATGGTTGACTCGATGGGCCCCACGTCAACCCGTGCGGTGCGAATGCTGTCCCTGCTGAGCGAGGGGGTGATCCACGCTCTGGCCGCCGTGAATACGGCGACTACGATGGCAAAGCCGAGAATCGAAAAAGCCACGCGCCTGAGGGCTTGCCGCCGCTTGAAGAGAGGGTCGATCGGGCGGTCCATATCTGACTCCTTGCAGCCTCTTCCTGCAATATCCTCGCCAAAAGCTAATATATTGATTCTAAAGGGGTTAGCCTTGATAGGCAGGCCCGCACCTGTACGGTTATGAAAAGACGATGTCCGGAATCGGACGGGGTCAGCAAGCAAGCCTCCGACAGTCACGCCGACCCGGAGACTCTTCCCTTGGCAGCAATCCTCGGCGGGGTCATCCGTGTTACACGCCCTTTCGGGCCGCTAACAATCCTGAAGCTCACAAGGGTCGGGGATTAGTCCGCGGGCTGGAGGGCGGTGAACCTCTCGGTGTCGTGCTTCAACTTCTCGGCTTTAAGCCTGGTCGAGACGGCAAAGGCTTCAGCGGCCTGGCGCGTCTGGCCGTTCTTCTGATACCACCGTCCCAGCCGATAGTGCATAGACCCGTCGGTGTCAGCCCTCAGCGCCTGTTTCATCTCCGCGTTCCTATGCAGCGCTGGGCGAAACCGACAAGGCCATCGCGGAAAGGGCGAAGGATTGACATCTCCCGCACGGCCGCGCGTGGCGCCCTACGTGGTCGTTGCTCAGCCTCGCAGCGCCGTGGGCGATCGGTCAGGACGAAGGTTTTCATAGCGGAGCGGCGAGTGAAGTGCTCGACGGGAAGAAGAGCTTTGAAGAATGGCGCACCAATTCTGAAAGTTGGACAGTGCAGGCAGACAGCAGAACGGGAGCGCCTGGTTCAGCGCTCCCGCCCAGCTCTGACCTTCATGTTGTTGGCTGAAGTCAGGAAAAGGGAGTGCCAGCTCGGGCACTCCCGTGTTCTTGCATGTAACGATCAGCTCAGAAGTACAGGTGCAATCCAAGTTGCACGGTCCTATTGCTGATCGAGGTGTAATTGATCGTTCCGTAAGTCGATTGCGTCGGATCGGAAACCGGCGCTCCGAGCTGCGGATGATTCGGCATGTTGTAGAAGTCGGCTCTGAAGGTTAGCCGGGTTTGTTCTCCCACAGGCAGCCGGAAATCCTTCTGCAGGGAGAAGTCGATGTTGTTCACTCCCGGTACGCGGATATTCGAGAAATAGCGTGGCGCATCTCCAAACGCCTTCGTCGTATCGTACCCACCGGTCTGAGCCACCAATCCTGCCGCGGGACAAGTTCCTGAGAAGTCGAATGCGGTTATGTCGAACCAGTGCTGGATTGTTTGATTGAAGCCTGAGGGTAGTGGGTTGCCGATCATGTTCGGCCGGTCCTGGATGAGGTGGGCGGCGTTGCAGTATCCGTAGGAGTTATCCGTGATTCCGAATGGATAACCATTGCTGACCGTATAGATGCCGGTGACGCGCCAGCCGCCGATGACTTGGCCGGCGACACCGCTCTGGGCCCACTTCCTGCCGGGGCCGAACGGCAATTCGTAGATCGGGGCCACGGTGAGCCGGACCGGAACATCTCCAGCGCTGACGGACCGCTCCGCCCGGCGATTGTAGAAGTCCTGGCCCAGCGCATCGAGCGACCAGAAACCGCCCCAATCCGACGAAGAGTCGTCAATCAGCTTGCTCCAGGTGAAGTTCGCCAGCAGTGAGAAGCCGTGCGCGAAGCGACGGTCGAACTTCGCCTGCATCGAGTGGTAGGTCGAACTCGAGAGTCCCCACCAGCCGGGATTAACATAGAGGTTCCAAATGCCCGCCAGTTGCGCGGCCTCAGGAGCGCAGTAGGGGCTCGTGGTTGCATTCCAGCCATCTGCCGCCGTGCTTTGAGGTGACTGCTGACAGATGTTGTAAGCGTAGTTAATCGGCAGGTGCACGCCACGGCTTCCCACGTAGGCGAGCTGGACGACCGTGCTCGAGCCGATCTGCTTCTCCAAGGTGAGATTCCAGAGTTGGACATAAGTTGGCTTCTGCTTGCGGGGCGCCCAAGACGACCAGGAGACATTGCTGTTCACAGCTAAGGGAGCCTTGATCGCTGAAGGATCCGGGCTCGTAATTGTGGGCAAGTTCGACCAATCGGTGCCGCCCGGAATAGGAGTCGTGGCAAGGAGATTGGGCCCTGGCTGGCCGTCTCCGGCCCGCCCGTGGCCGACTACACTGGGGAACATGATTCCATAGCCACCCCGGACGACGAAGCCCCTGGCCGCGTTCCACGCAAATCCCAGGCGCGGCCCAAACTGCTTCTTCGACGGATCGAATGTGGTCTCAGGTGCATTCACACCAAACTGCTCCCACGCGGCCGTGTAGGGATTGAAGAATGCCAGGCCGCTGTGCGTTTCGTGAAAGGATTGGTCGTATTGGTATCGCAGGCCGAGGTTGAGCGTTAACTTGGGCGTAACCTTGAAATCGTCCTGAACGAAGAACGCATAGGCCCAGGCCCGGGTTGAAACCATGGCATTTTGCACCTGGACGCTCGCACCGGTATTCAAGGCGCCCAACAGGAAGTCAGCATATCCATTTCCTGTCTCTGTGCCGTTGAAGCCGAATTTGCCGGTTACGCCGTTCGGTTGGTAGTTGTCGATGGCATAGTGACGGAACTCGGTGCCCATCCTGAGGGTGTGACGACCAAGAAGCTTCGTAACCATGTCACTGAACTGAATGGTTGTCGCAGGTTCATAGAGGGTTTGTCCGCTCGCGAAGCCGGTGTACCCAACGATCGTGATACCCGGTGTGCCACATTTGGTTCCGTCGGCCGTATCGGGAACGCTCGATAGGCAGTTGGGAATCCCGCTGATTCCAAAGTCAGCAGGAGATGTGAAGCCCTGGCCGTACTGCGCCCGGGCGCCAATTCGATGCATGTAGCCAAACCGAAAATCGTTCAGCATGGAGGTGGTGAAGGTGTGTGTCTCTCCCACCGTCAATGCGTAGTCATTGGCTCGACTGATTTGTGCACCGGCGGGCCCCACGACAAGGTCATAGCCGGAATTGGAACCAGTCTGCCTGTGGAACACACCGAAAATGCGGTCGGAAGAAGAAAGGTTGTAATCGATCCGGGGATTGAATCTGTTCAGCGAGTTGCGCGCGGGTGAACTGAAGTTGTAGGTGTTTGTGCCAACAGTTCCTGCCGGACCCGAAATCGACGATGTCGGGTATATCGCAAGAAAGCTTTGCGCGATGGGACTAATATCCCCCGAAACGTCGTTGTAGGGAACCGGAGTTGTCGTGCCCGGGTAATAGACCTGGCCACTGGAGCCCAGGCAAATGCCAGAGGGATCAAACCCCGCCGAGCACAGCCCTGAGAGATCGCCACTCCGGAACGCGGCATTCGGCACGACATTTCCCGCCGAGGGGGAACTGCTGTGCTGGCGGATTCCCTGAAAGTCCGAGAAGAAGAACAGCTTATCCTTGATAATCCGTCCGCCGATCGTGCCGCCGAACTCGTTGTACTTGAATGGGTTCTTGCTCAGTGTGGGATCTTCGAAGAAATTCCTGGCATCGAGCTTTTCGTTGCGGAGGTATTCGTACAGAGAGCCGCGGAAGCTGTTCGTGCCACTCTTGGTCACGGCGATAATCACGCCGCCGCCGCTCTTTCCGTATTCCGCCGACATACTATTGGCCTCGACCCGGAACTCCTGAATAGAGTCCACGGCGGGGTTGAACGCCTGCCCGCCGAAGACTGGCGCCGTAATGGTAGTGCCGTCAAGGACATAGTCCTGGTCGCGCGGCCGGTCACCGTTGATGCGCAAGTTATCGTTGTTGCCCCCGCCGCCGCCCTTCTGCTCGGAGACCCCGGCCGTCAGAAAGAGCAGGTTGAAAACGCTCCGCCCACTTCCACTCTGAGTCGGCAGCAGGTCGATCTGCTGCTGATTGACCGTCTGGCCGAGGCTGGATTGTTGCGACTGCAGAAGAGGCGCTTCGGCTCTGACTTCCACCACCTGAGTCGTCGCGCCGACTTCGAGAACAAAGTCCACCCTGCGATTTGCGCTTACTTCCAGCGTGATGCCTTTCACGACGGCAGTCTTGAAACCCCTGGCGTCCGCCTGCACGTCGTAGACGCCCGGGTTCAGGCTCGTAGCGTTGTACGCGCCCACATTGTTCGTGGTCAGTGTGGTGACCACATTCGTTTGGATATTCGTCACCTTCACAGCGGCGCCTGGAACTACGGCGCCGCTCGGATCAGTGACGACGCCGCTGACGGTCCCAAACAATCCTTGCGCTGCTATCCTGGGCGCAAAAAACACCAGCACTGCCAACAGGCAGCAGGCATGTAACGTAGCTATTCTGGCTTGTCTCATAATCTCCTCCAAATTCCCTCCACCCGACGCAAACAAGTGTCTCTCTGCGTAGCTCATGTAGCCTGGCGTGCGAAGCCTGTTCATTTCAAAGCGGGTTTCCTCAAGGCCGAGACGGTCATGTTTTGCACGCCCACCACCAGTGGTTATCTCAGGTGTTGGCATTGCGCGACTCTCCTTGAAGAAACCAACACAGAACTTTGGTTCTTGATTTCTTGGATCCACCTCTTAACGCGAATTACGGTTCGTGCCTACTGCGACGTTCGAAAGTTACTCCACTGTCCCACCGCTGGCTCGCGGAGCGGGTAGTAAAAAGGCCTCGCCGATGCTGACCTGGTGGTAATCCTTCCAGAACTTCAGCGTACTGGACACGAAAGCCTGCCGAGCTTTCAGCGGGTCCCACGAGCAGAGTCCCGCAAGGATTTCCCGGTGTTGCTCGGTTGCGGCCAGGAACCCGTTGCGCGACTCGCGGGGGCGAGCTGCAGCACTCAACGGCGTGTCGGATTGCCTCGTCTCGAGGCGTAAGCGCTTACACAGCGCGCCCAACTTATTCCCTCCTCGGCTCTCCCAGCTACCAAACCTACTTCCCCTTCCCGACGCTTCTAGCGATGATCAAGCAGTGGTGACCGGAACAGCGTGGCCGACTATGTGAGAGGTAGAAGTCTGCTCAGTTCTCTTATTTGATCGCCAAGGTGTCTGCCGATTTCACCGCAGAACCGTGCCCCGTGGCGGTTCGCACGACCGCTGCCCGTGTCCCCTTCCGGCCGTGCTCCCCGCCCGGGACTCCATCATGCCGTCGCCATTCTCTGACCCCAGGAGGCTTGGCCGCAAGGCTATTGAGGTTAGCGGAGCCGTTACTCGGGCCCTAGGGACACGACCGTGAGCAGTATCTCCTTGTGGCGGTGAGGGATAGCCATACGCTCCTGCCGCGGGCAAGTCCTCCTGGCATCGCTGCGGTTCGCCTCCAAATCCAACCCCTCTTCCAGCCGACTGCAACCGCTTGCAGGAAAAGCGCGTACGCGCGCCGGCAAGGGAATGCTTTTTCTTGGAACCCTTGCGGGCTAACCTCTCTTATCCCCTGCGGTAACGGTTACATGAATGACCGACCCGGATCCTCCTGAGCCATGTTGACCCTTGCCGACTAAGGGTCTATACTCTCGTCCATCCGAGCGTCCCAGCCACTTGGAGTGGCCGAGCATCAGATGGGCCCTCACCTCGTAGGGTGGAAGTGAAGGCAGGAGCCTCACGCGGCGGGATGATGGCATGGCGAACATGGCCTAGCGATGGATTCGCTCACCCTTTTTGAGAAACGCGAAGAACTCAGGCGAGTGCTCCAGAGCCGGCATTTCGCCAAGGCCAAGAAAAAGAGCCGCTTCCTGGAATTCGTCTGCGAGCAGAGCTTTCTGGGCAACGCCGATAAGTTGAATGAGTACCTGATCGGCGTGGAGGTTTACGAGCGGGGCGCCGACTTCAATCCCCAGGAAGACCCCATCGTGCGAGTCCAGGCGCACGAGATTCGCCGGTCATTGAAGGAATACTACGAGGACGAGGGCCAGGCCAGCGTCTGGAGAATTGATTTCCCCCCGGGCCACTACGTGCCGGTCTTCAATCGCGTGGAGATGCCGCCGCCGACTGAGGGCGAGAGGGGGATGGTGCCGGCTGTTCCACGGGGGCCGGTCACGCGACGCAATGCCCTTGTGGTGGGGCTGGCGGTAGGCTGCGCGATTCTCGGCCTCCTTCTGCTGCGCGAGCGTTCTCTGCACCGAGTCGTAACTCCGATTCAAGCGGCCAGTGCCAGCTTGCCGGGGGGCATGGATTGGTTCTGGAAGCCTTTTCTGCCTCCCGCTGGCCCGCCCCTGGTGATCATTCCCAACCATCCCCTCTTGCGCGCCGCGCACGACGGAGATACCGCAGAGACCCTCGCCCGCAGTCACTTGATTCCCAAAGACAAGCTCCCGGAGTTCCGCGACAGCATGCACTACCGCGAATTGAAGGGCTTCTATTTCGTGCCCAGCACGACAGATTTCACCGCGGTGGGCGAATGCCTGGGACTCCTGAACTTCTTTGAACTCTTTGCCAGCGTCGGCCAACGGGTGCGCCTGAAGCCATCAAGATTGGTGGATTTCGAGGAGATCAAGAGCAGTAACGCCATCTTGCTGGGAGGGAATCAACCCTGGAGCGGCCGAATCTTCCTTTATCCTGAGGGTTTCTGGTTTCACGTCGGAGTGATTTCCAACGCGCACCCGCGACCGGGAGAGCAACCGATCTACAAACCGCAGTTCGACCCGGTCACCAACAGCCTGACCCGCGATTACGCCTTGGTGCTGATGCTGCCGAACGAGAACAAGGACCAGCGCATTCTTCTCATTTATGGCATCTATACGCAGGGCTCGCAGGCCGCCATCGAGTACGTGACCGGTCCCGAACACCTCGCGGAGCTTCACCGGGCCTTGCTTGAGCTTTCACCTGACCATCAGACTCCGCCTCCCTACTTCCAGGCTCTGCTCGATACCACAGTCGAGAACCACGTGCCGGGGAAAACCTCCTTGGTCGCGGTGCGCGCTGTGCCTCCCCCGAAGTAGCCTGGCATCTTTGCTTTGCCCGGAAAGCGAGGCAGGGAATCGCCCGCCGTCGAATTCCCTGGATTTGCAGAGTTTTGCGGGGGAGCCGTTGATCCAGGAATCAGCGCAGTGCTACGCGCTGGCGATTCGTGTCCGGAGATTCTCAAAGCCGAAGGTCCCCAGGCCGCGCTCCTGGGCGAGCTTCAGATAGCGCAAGCGGCCGACGTCCAGATCCCAATAGGCCTTGGCGGTGTATGCATCTACCGCCACAGGGTCTGTGCCGGCGATTAACGTCTTCTTGAGGGCCACGTCTCCCAGATTTCCGCCGGTGGGGCCGTTGCGGATCAAGACCCGGTAGGCGTCCATGATGGTCAAGGTGGGGCGCATGAAATCGGCCAAGTCCACCAGGCTTTCGTGAATGCGCTGGTGCAGCCGCTGCCGCTGTCCCCCCAGGATGCCGTACCAGTTCTTCATGCCCAGCGTCACGCCCGTCAGGCTGTGGTGCTTGGCAATGGGCAGGTTAATCATCTTGTCGGCGGCGAGGAAGGGCTCGAACACCGGCCAGGAACTCAACACGTCTCCACGCAGGTCAACTTCCTTGAACTTTCGTTCCTCGGGCAGGATAATCTCGGCGCCGGCAGCGCGGGCGGCTTCGGCAATGCCGCTGCGCTGGAAGCAGCGCCGAGGTTCATTGCAGCTCACGTCGGTCACGATTACTTTGCCCGCGCCGGCCTCACGGCAAAGGCGGACCACTTCGGCGACCACGTCGGGGTTGGTATTGGCGGCTTGCTCCGGCGTGCGATCCCAGGCGATGTTGGGCTTGACGACCACCACATCGCCCCGTGCCACGAAACGCCTGATGCCTCCCAGCTCAGCGATCGCCCTCCGCACCAACTGCCGCGGGTCGTCACCCTGGCTTATCACCATTTCGGGAAGGTTCGGGTCCGGGGGCACGGTGAAGTTGCGTTTCAGATTGGCGACCAGCGGTTCTTCCGGACGGTGGCTACGGCCTCGGAGCCAGACCCCCAGTCCGGCACTTGCCGCGCTGAGCCCTCCCAAGCGCAGGAGCTTGATGAGTATATCGCGGCGTTCCGCGGAACTGTTCTCTCCTGGCTTCAAGAGGCCGTCTCCCGCTGGAAGAATAACTTTGATTTCATCCCCAGATTGAGTTTAATTCTGTTTCTGTGGACGCGCAAAAGAAATCGCAACTCGTAACGGCCGACGGCAGGCCTGCTTCCAGGATGCTCCGGGCAGCGCTCGTCCTTGTCGGCTTTACGGCCGTGATCGCGCAGGTCGTCCTGATGCGGGAACTCATCGTGGTCTTCTGCGGCAACGAGATTTCCCTGGGGCTGATGCTGGCCAACTGGCTGCTCTGGACGGCCGTCGGCGCGAGCCTCTTGGGGCGCCTGGGCGGCCGAGTGCTCGAGCCGCGCAAGCTCATGGCAGGCCTGCAGGTGCTCATCGCGCTGGCATTTCCCCTGACTATCTTGGCAGTGCGCGCCAGCAAGGCAGTCTTTCAATCTGTCCCCGGCGAAATCCTGGGACCGGGGCCCATGTTCGTTACTTCCCTAGTGACGCTCAGCTTCTTTTGTGTGCTCTCCGGCTGGCTCTTTGCGGCGGGCAGCCGTCTGTACGCTGAAGAGGCAGGCACCTCCACGGCAGCGGCAACCGGCGTAGTCTACCTGCTGGAGGCTGCGGGCTCGGGCCTGGGCGGCATTCTGGCCAGTCTGGTTCTGATCCGCTACTTCACCGCTTTCGATATCGCTTGCTTTCTGGGTCTGCTGAATCTCCTGGCTGCGGCAAGCCTGGCCATCCGCTCGGCAACACGCCGGCGCATCGTCTTAGGGGCTCTGCTGGCCTTGTTTGTGCTTCTGATTTTCCCCTGGGGTAGCCGCCGGCTGGAGAGCGCGTCTCTCGCCATGCTCTGGCGAGGCTTTCGCCTGATCGAGGTCCGCAACTCCATTTACGGTAACTTGGTGGTTGTTCAGACCGGCGCGAGTCGCAGCCTTTTCGAGAACGGCTTGGTCATCTTCACCGTGCCCGACCCGGCCGCCGCGGAGGAGGCGGTCCACTTCGCCCTGTTGCAGCATCCCTTGCCGCGGAGCCTCCTGCTTGTGGGGGGCGGCGTGAACGGCAGCTTGGCGCAGGCGCTCCAGCACTCCAGCCTCGAACGGGTGGAATACGTAGAGCTCGATCCCGCCATTCTCGATCTGGCCCAGGAACACTTTCCCCAGGAATGGGTGCCCATTCGCGCCGATCCGCGGGTGCGCGTCCACCATGCGGACGGACGTTTGTTCCTGAAGACGACCAATGCCACGTTTGACGTCATCATCGTCAACCTGCCGGATCCGCAGACGGCGCAGTTGAACCGCTTTTATACGCTGGAGTTCTTTCGGGAAGCCGCTCGCAAGCTCACGCCCGGAGGAATTCTCTCCTTTCGGGTAACGGCAGCGGAGGACTACATCAGTCCCGAACTGGCCAGTTTCCTGCGCTGCTTGAACAAGACCCTGCGCGCAGTTTTCCCGGAGGTAGCGGCCATGCCCGGCGCCGAAGTGCATTTCTTTGCGGCCCAGCAGGCGGGAGTCCTGGCCGCTGAGCCCTCCGCGCTTTTATCTCGGCTGCGGTCGCGGCAGATTCGCACCCGTTACGTGCGCGAATACTATATCCCCTTCCGCATGTCGCCCGACCGCAGGCGGGATCTCGAATCGCAAATCGCGCCCCAACCTGACACGCCTATCAATCAGGACTTCGCCCCCATCGCTTACTTTTTCGACGTGGCGTTGTGGAGTTCGCGTTTTCAAGGGGTAGCGCGCCACTGGTTTACTTCTCTCGCGCAAATCCGCTTCGGCGCGGTGCTGGGGAGTTTCCTGCTGGTGTTGTTCGTGGGCGCCGCTCTGGCGTATGCGATCGCGGCGGTCTGCGACCGGCGCGGCAAACCGGTGTCCAGAGAGCATCGCCACCACCTTGTCGCCGGGTTCTGCGTGGCGGCTATGGGTTTCACGCTGATCGCGCTGGAAGTGTTGCTCCTGCTCGCGTTTCAGGCGATTTACGGCTACGTTTACCACCAGCTTGCCATCGTGATTGCCGCGTTCATGGTGGGGATGGCCTGGGGAGCGAGGCTGGCCACCGTCAGGGGCCCGAAATCTTTTGATCCGTTCAATGCCGTGCCGGCCGCGCGTCGAGAATTGCGCGCGGTGGCTGGCCTGCAACTCCTGGCAGCTTTGTCGCCGCTCCTGCTTTACGTGCTGTTTGATTTCTTAGGGCGCGTCCAGAGCCTTCCGGGCCTCACCCTGGTTAGCCAGATTGTGTTCCCGGCTTTAGCCCTGCTGACGGGGATGTTGGGAGGCTACCAGTTTCCCCTCGCCAGCCGGATCTACTTTAGTGGTGCGAAAGGTCTGTCGCGAGGCCCTGGCGCACTTTACGGGCTGGACCTGGTTGGCGCCTGCCTGGGCGCCGTTGCGTTGAGTGCCTATTTGTTTCCGGTATTCGGCTTCCTGAGGACTGCTCTGCTTATGGCCGTGGGAAATCTGGTCCCCGCTGTCCTTGCCGCTCTCGCGGTTCTTGATAAGGCGGCCCCTCCGGAGCGGACAGTTCCGTGAGCTTATGTTCGCCGAAAACCAGCGCCGTGAACGAGAAGATATCGGTTTCCTCGTCCTTCCAGGCGTTGGTCGGGAGCCCTGCTTTCACGCAGGTCTGCTCAAGAAAAGTCATCCTGTCCCAACGCTGCTCGGTGGGGACCTGCGGCAGCAGCAGCCCTTCGTAGTTGCCTTTGTTCACTATCAGCCCATGGCGTCCCACCTGGATCTGCTTCACATCAGTGACGCGGCGCAGCGGGGAAAGGACCGATATCTCGTACTCGAGGTCGCCCAACTCCGAGGGCATGACCGGCTCGAAACGCGGGTCTTCGACGGCTGCCGCCGCTGCCACATCCCGCACGGTGAGGTAGAGGGCCTTCGCGGGCGCGATGTATCCAATGCAGCCGCGCAATTGCCCCTTCTTCTTCAGGGTGACGAAGGCACCGCGGTCCTGCTCCAGGGATGCGATTCCGGGGGCGGCGCACTTGTAAAGCGTTCTCTCCTTGACGGCGATCTCGACTGACTTCTTCGCGATTTTAAGCAGTTCGTCTTTTTCGCGCTGGCGCAGCGAAAACTCGGGAACCTTCGGGCCCGTCCTGCTCTCTTCGGCAACCAGAGCCACAGCGCCGTAGCCGACCACGCGTCCTTTCTCGCTGGTCACATCTCCGGAATTGGCATACTTCAGAATCTTTGCCCGATTCGCCCCCAGACGCTCGGCCGCAATCATGGCGGCAACAATCGGTCCGCCGCCACACGCCTCCCAGATGCGCCGCTCGAAATTGCGCGACATGTTGAAGTAGTCCCATTCTTCGACGGCGTTCAGCGTCTTGCGATCCAGTGCGACGGCCTCGTCGTAGGGATGGAAGTGGGAAAGGTCGGAGCTGGCCACGATGAGAGTGTTAGTTCCCTGCATCAGCTTGGCGAGGGAAACTCCCAGGGCACGCGAGAGGTCATAGTTCTGATCACCCATCACGATAGGCACCAGCCGGAAGGGTCCCAGGACGCGCTGCAAGAAGGGGAGCTGTACTTCGAGCGCATGCTCTCCCCGGCCGGCAACTTCCCCGTGGCCGCGGCCCGAGAGCTTGATGAGCGGGTCGAGCGCCGCCAGGCGCCTGGCGAATTCCTTGTCCACCGGGATATTGCCCAGCGGCGTGGCGTATGCATCCCCGTCATATACCGAACTGAAGGAGAAGGCGTCCACATGACACGGCGCGATCACCACCACGCGCTCGATCTTGCGGCCCTTGAGGAGCGCATAAGAATGCGCTGCCACGTGGCCGGAATACTCGTAACCGGCGTGGGGGGAAATCACGGCCAGGACAGGGGCGGCAGTTCTTTCCACGACGGCCCGGGCCAGAAATTCATCCACCATTTTCGCGAGCGCCTTCGGGTCGGCGGGATAGAACGCCCCGGCCACGGCGGGCGGCCTGACTTTCGGGGCCTCGCTCTGAGCCAAGTTACGCCAGCCCAACAGAAACGCGCCGATCAGGGCGAGACCAAGGATTGTTCGTGTGGCTTTCCGTCGCTTCATGGCGAAACTCCAGCCTTGGCGGAGTGTTGATTTCCCAAGTTACCGCTTCTTATCCTACTCCTGATCCATTCCACTTAGAAACCTGCCTGCGGCGGCGGCAAATTCCTCCGGTTGCTCGCTGAAGGGGAAATGGCCGGCATTCTTTATGACCTGAAACTTCGCGTGAGGAAAGGAATCACCATAAGCGCGGCTGGCCTTCTCTGCTTGCAGATCCTTCTCCCCGTGGATAACCAACACGGGAGCCTGCACGCTCTTCAGCGCCGCGCGGTAATCATGGCGTTTGCCCATGCTGAGGTACATGGCATGGACCATCCAGCCGCCGTTATCACTCGATTCGTTTTCCGCAGGGATCGACAGATTCCGGCTGGCGGCTGCGGCCCGGTAGTACTTCGCAAATTCTCCATTCAGGGCCGCCAATTCGGCTTCGGACTTGGAGAATAAGTTGCCGTAATCCAAAAGGCGTTTGAGGTAGTCGGCGTATTCCTGCTGCCGGCTTTCCGGCAGAAGCTTGCGGATGTCTTCGAAAAGACCGCCACCTTCTGCGGGCATCACGAGGACGTTGGCCGGCGCCACAAGAATCAAGGCCTCGACGTTCTGCGGAAACTCGGCCGCGTAGAGCGAGGCCAGGAAAGCTCCAAAGGAATGGCCAAGGAGAATGACCTTCTCCTCGCCGATGATTCTGCGGATCCTTTCCATATCCGCCACCTGGGCGCCGAGGCCAAGGGTTCGGTCCAGCACTTTCGCGTTCTCGAAGAAATTTGAGGAGGAAAACCTGTCGAAAGGCCGGGTGGATCTACCACATCCCCGCTGATCGTAATAGATGAACTCGTACTTAGCGGACAGGAGTCTCAAGCCGGGCAGAGGATTGTGAATCGGGTAGCCGGGCCCGCCATGAACCACGAGCACGCTTTTCCCCGTGCCGTCCGAGAAGTGAAAGAGGCTGATATCTTTCTCCACGCTCCAGAAATTCGCGTCGCCGGGCTGTTCCGGAGGTGTGAGAGAGGCGCGCAGATTCTTCCCGGCACGCACCATGCCGGGCTCGTATAAAGGTTTGCCCATGAAGTACCAGAGAAGAACGCCTGCAAGCACTACCAGGCCGAGCAGCATCAGGAGCCCGATAAGTATTTTCTTCTTCATTTGCTCTCTCCGGGAATCGGTGCAGCAGATGCCGACGAGCAAGCTATTCGCTAGTCCATTGTGCGCTTCTATTCACCCAGCAGCGACGGCGAGTCCTCCCCCGGGCAAAGTGACGAAAGCGGGAACTCGCGGGTTTGAATGTCATAGCTGGGGACGCAGGCTGCGGTCACGGGACCTACGACCCCCACACCCCGGCGATGGGCTGCTGGCAGTACTTGCATTTGCCTTTGTGGATGTGGACGCCGCCCACGGTATAGCCGACGCGCTCCACTACGACCTTGTGGCACTTGGGACAGTAGGTGTTCTCCGCCGGATGGCCGGGCACGTTGCCGACATAAACGTAGTGCAGTCCTTCGGCGTCGGCGATGGCTTTGGCGCGCTCCAGCGTCTCCAGGGGTGTGGGCGGTAGATTCTTCAGCAGGTACTCCGGATGGAAACGCGTGAAGTGCACCGGCACGTCCAAACCCAAGTCCGACTTGACCCACCGGGCAAGCCCTTTGAACTCCGCTTCGCCGTCGTTCAGGGTGGGCACCACCAGATAGACGATCTCGCTCCACATTCCCTGCTTGCGCAGGGTCACCAGGGCGTCGAGCACGGGCTTCAACTCGCCATTCACCACTTCCTTGTAGAACTTTTCCGAGAAGGCTTTGAGGTCGACTTTGATGGCATCGACGCTGGCGCACAGCTTCTTGAGAGGTTCGGCGGCAATGTAGCCGCCCGTGATGACCACGCTCTTGACCCCTTGGCCGTGGCCGGCGGCCGCAGTGTCCATCACATACTCATAGAAGACGATCGGTTCGCTGTAGGTGTAGGCGATAGATGGGCATTCATACTGCCGCGCCAGCGCCGCCACCTTCTCTGGAGGCGCGTAGGTGCTGCGGACCTGCTCCGGGCGGATCTGGGAGATGTCCCAGTTCTGGCACATCTTGCAGTTCACGTTGCAGCCCGCCGTGGCAATGGAGAAAGCCAGCGTGCCGGGCAGGAAGTGGAAGAGGGGCTTCTTCTCGATGGGATCAACATGCGCGGCAACCACACGGGAATGCACCAAGGTGTAATACGTTCCGCCCCGATTCTCCCGCACGCCGCAATAGCCGCGCTCCCGGTCATCAATCACACATTCCCGGGGACAGAGCTTGCACTTGATCTTCCTGTAGGGCAGCTTCTCGTAGAACCTGGCTTCCGCAATGAACTGTGAGTCACTTTCCGCCGACGGCAGGCCGTAGGCGGAGCCGGAAGACAACACATTCCCCGCGCAAGCTGCCAGACAGGGAAGTGCTGCGGCTTTGAGGAAGGCGCGGCGGTCAACAGCAGTGCCGCCGAGAGACGAAGAACTGGGAGTAAGACTAGCCTTGCTTTTCATCAGACTTCCACCACCTCAATTCGATTGGGGTCATTGGTCCCAAGCCGGTGCTTGGCATCCGCTGCCGTCGCAATGTAGGTGGGCTCGCGCTTCAATTTCTTCAAAGGCTTCATGCCCATCTCGCCCCGCTTTTTCTCGATAATCTGCCATCCCAGGTGATCGAGCGCCACGGGGTCTCGGCTCACCAACAGGCCGTTGTAGGGCCAAGTCCACTGCGGCATGTAGGAAGGCCCGCCTTCATATTGCGCGGTCGTGGCATCGCAGATGTGGAGCCGGACCTTCTGCCGGATGGGCGGCAGCATGAACACGTCGGCCACGTAGGGGTCGCCGACGTTCAGGTGATACTTGTTGGGATTATGGATGGCTCCAAACATGCTTTTCAGCGCAATGGTCACGCCGGCGATGCCGTGATCCTTGAGCACGGGCAGATTGACGACGGCATCGCACACTTGGGTGAGAGTTCTCGACATCAGACTTCCCACGCTGCCGAAGGCTGCCAAGTCCGATTCGTAACCCAGCACATCGTTGCCGAAACAGCGAATGCCCTGGCCGCGCTCCACGATGTGGAAACGCGCGCTTTCCAGGTCGGCGTTCAGCCGGTCCCAAATGACAATATCTTTGATCCCGGCCTGCTGGAGCCTCTCACAAATGGCGTTCACCAACTCCACCGTAGTGGAGTTGCCTTTGCCGGCCAGGCAGTTCACCTTCAGTCCTACGACTTCTCCCGGCCGCACCACTCTTCTCCAGGCTTCGAGCGGGGAGTCGCGATCGTACGCAGCCTGCATGGCCCGATCGAGAATGCTCAGGAGGCGACCCGAGTCCAAGCCGGCCTTCGTCGGTCGCAGCTTGGCGTCCCGGCATATCACGACCTTCGACTTTCCTTCCGGAGCAGCGTCGGGGCCCGCAGCGTCGCCACGCCGGCCTTCGCCATTACAGCCCCCGCCCAGGAGCAAGGCGCCAGCAAAGCCGAGAAAGTCCCGACGGCTGAGATTCGGTTTCCGATTCATGGGCAAGTCCTGCTCCGCCAGCTTGGGCGCACTCAGTCCCCCTCTGTCCTTTTTAGCACATCCCAGACGAACCGGCCATTTAACGGCGCTCCCCGGGGGACATCTTGTCCCTTTATAGAGTACTCCGGCCTTGTCCCCCTGCCAACCCAGAGGTATGGTAAGGCCACAAGAGTTCCCGGAGGACGCTTGCGCGCTGGTACTGTCCGTCGGTTTGCCCAGCATGCCTGCCGCCTTTGCGGAAGCCGCTCGCGACTGATCAGCGGACCGCTGGGCGTCTGCGGGGAATGCATCCGTGCGAGGTCTGAAGAGGCGCTGGAGGTCGCGAGTGCTCTCCATCGCGAGTCCAGGGAAAGCTTCGACCTGCCAAGTTCCCCGCCGCGCACCGTCGGCGGGGTGCGATGCGTGCTTTGTGCCCGAGAATGCCAGATCGGGGAGGGCGAGCGGGGCTATTGCGGGCTGCGTACCGTGCAGGACGGGCGGCTGAGGCATCTGGCGGGTGTGCCGCAGCGCGGCGTGCTGCACTGGTACCGTGACCCGCTCCCCACCAATTGCGTAGCTGACTGGGTCTGTGCGGGAAGCCAGCAGCGCGGCAACCACAACCTCGCAGTCTTTTATGCCAGTTGCACGCTCGACTGCCTTTTCTGTCAGAACTGGAGTTTCCGCGAAGCCTCACCGACAGATTCGCAGGGCCTCAGCGCTGCACAACTGGCCGAGGTGGCCGATCCACACACCTACTGTGTGTGCTTTTTCGGTGGTGATCCGGCGTCACAAATGCCGCACGCCCTGGCGGCGGGACACCTACTGGCGCAGAAGGGTGTCACGGTTTGCTGGGAAACCGCGGGCACGTCGCATCCCAAGCTGCTCGACCGGGCCGTGCAACTGTCGCTCGAGACCGGGGGCTGCATCAAGTTCGACCTGAAAGCCTACGACGAGTCCTCACACCTCGCCCTGACGGGTGGTTCCAACCAACGAACGCTGGAGAATTTTGCCCGGGCCGCGCGGCGGCTTGACGAGCGCCCGGAGCTACCCTTGGTCATTGCCAGCACGTTGCTGGTGCCCGGCTACGTGGATGCTGGCGAGGTCGGACGCATCGCGCGCTTCATCGCGGAAATCAATCCGAACATCCCCTACGCGCTGCTGGGCTTTGCGCCGCACTTCTTCATGCCGGACCTGCCTCGGACCTCAGTGCGCCACGCGGAAGAGGCGGAGGAGGCAGCGCGCGCGGCAGGCCTTACGAATGTGCGCCTTGGCAATCGCCACTTGCTTTCTTATGATTATTGACGCGCTTGTCGGAGCTGCAGGGGGACGCGAATGGTCAGAAAAATGATGTCTGGTGTAATAATCGTGATGATTTTCGGGAGTTGTGCCATGCCCTCAGGAACCGGAGACGATGTGGAGCAGAAGAAGTCAAAATCCGCGGACACCATCGCGTTACCTGCGCCCGCGCGCGAGGGCCGCATGTCGCTGGAAGAAGCCATCGCGCGGCGGCATTCGGTGCGGGAGTTCACCAAAGCTGTCTTGAATGAGCGGGAGCTATCGCAGCTCTTGTGGGCGACGCAGGGTATGACACGGCGGGAGGGCTACCGCACGGCGCCTTCGGCGGGTGCGCTCTACCCTTTGGAGGTCTACGTGGCTACTCCCGGCGGCTTTTATCATTACGAACCACGACCGCACCAATTGAAACGCCTCAGTGATCGCGACCTGCGACCGGCCGTCTATCGCGCCGGACTCGAGCAGGAGCCCCTTGTTGAAGCGCCGGCGGTTTTTGTTATCGCCGCCGTCTACGAGCGCACGGCGCAGAAGTACGGCCAGGCACGGACGCCGCGCTACGTCCACATGGAAGCCGGCCATGCGGCGCAGAACTTGCTGCTCCAAGCCGTTGCTTTGGGGCTGGGGGGCGTGCCCATCGGCGCGTTCCATGATGATGAGGTCCGAAGCGCCCTCTCGTTGCCCATCGACCACCGGCCCATTTACCTGATTCCCGTGGGCCATCCGCGTTAGCGGGGCTCAGGGTGAAGGCGGGATTAAGCTGAGGATTCCGCGCCTTTGGCCACGCTCCTGGCGGAGCTGGCCCTTGTTTTCATTCGGGTGCGGCGAAGGAATACCGGATCGCGCCCGAGGGGCAACTGTCAACGCAGTTCCCGCAGAGAATACATTCTGAATTCCGCATGCTTCCCTTCTGGACCATTCCATATACATCCAGGCTCATAGGACAGGGCTGGTCGCAGGCCATGCAGTTTGTGCACACGTCTCGATCCACCTTCAGGTGAAGGGAAGGCCATTTGACCCGGTCCTTTATTTTCGTCCCGATGACCATGAAGGGAACCATCCAGCACATATAGTGGCAGGAGGCCCAGCGGCCCAAAAGAAAAGAGGTCGGGACAATAAGAGCTATGACGCCGAAGAACAGAATGTACTTCTGTGCGCGCGTCCCCTGTTGCAGGCCGAAGAATGGGTCAATGGTGTGGAATCCTCCGGCACGAATTGCCAGCCACACAATGGCGCTTACCCAGAGTCCCCAGATAACGTACTTGATCCGGTTGTAGCCGCTGCCTTTCGCCCTCTTGTGAACTGCGAGCGAACAGAGTTCTTGCAGCCCGCCCCCGGGGCAAACCCAGCTACAGAACGCCCGCCCAAAGTAGAGTGAAGTGAGGAAGAGGATGGCGTAAATGAGGAAGCTGCCGTTGATGATGCCCTGTGAAGCGGCGAAGACGATCAGGACAGGCGAGAAAAAGAGATGGAAGATTCTGATTTGAAAGAGAAGGAACGAGACCCCGAGGATGCTTTTTCTGACCTGTTGCCTTGTCATGATTCACGCCTTCGATTGCAGGCGGCTACCCTTCGCCGAACCCCGGCAGGGCGGCAAAAGCATAGCCCCACCCGCGAGCGTAGCGGAAACCTCGCCCCGTTCTTCTCAGCCCAGAATCTGGTGCGCTCCGGCGAGCTTATCGGGAATTGCCAGCCCTTGGGGACAGTGAGGCAGGCAGGTGCCGCAAGCGAGGCACGCATCTGCCTGCTTGTCTAGCTGGGCGTAAAGCTGCCGGGCGCGATATCCCTCCCCATAGTCCCTGGCGTATCTTTCGTAGCGCAGGATATCGGCGATGGGGACTCCCTCTTTGCAGTGGGCCATACATTCATTGCAGAGGCGGCAGACTTCACGATTCGCGTAGGCAAGCATCTGTTCGATGGCCCGCTCATCCGCGGCGCGCATGGCCTTGCCCGCGCCGGAGTAAGTGTCCACGAACTGGCTTAGGTTGTTGATCTCGATTACCGCGGCATCGAGTTGGGTGCGGGTCGTCAACCACCGGGCCAGGGCGTGGTAAGGCGTCGTCCCCGGCGGGAAGTCTTTCATGAATTCCTGGTCCTGCTGCATGCGTCCGGCGCCGCGCGTGGTCTTCATGGCGATGGTGCCGAAGCCCTTGCGCCTGGCCAGCGCCAGAAGCTGGTTCATGGCCTCGCCCTCGCCGTAGGAATAGAAAAACTGGGCGTGTTCGTAGACGCCGTCTGCGACGACCGCGGCAAGGATTTCCAGGGCGCTCTGACCACCCGGGACCCGCGAATTGCCGTTGTAGCTGTGCTGGGAATGGCAGAGATGACGGACCAGCTTTTCCTTCTTCAGGCGTTCGAAGGCGCGCACGAACGCCCGGTTGTTCTTCAACTCCGCGACGCTGTGATAGCCGAAGTGGAACTGCATATCGTCGAAATAGCGCAGCCCAGTGTCACGGGCGAGCCGCTTCACCAACTGATAGTGCGCCTCCTCGTCGAGGACGCCCGTTTCGTGATTGCCGCGCACGCGATCCACGCAGACCTGGCAGTAATGCGCCTCGCGATTCTTGAGGATGGCCTGGGGGACGCTTCCTCGATCCCACTCATCCGCCTTGTGCCAGAAGTTGATGCCACAGCGGATGCCGGCTTCCACTGCATCCGCGGCCCAGGTGGCTGAGCCGACCAGCGCCGTGACTTCTCGGCCTGTGCCGCCCAACTTGCGGCGCGGCAACGGACCCACTTTGTCCGCAGCTTGCTCAATCTCCTGGATGGACGCGGCGCAAGACGGCCCCAGGCTGGCGGCTACGGCCCCCGCCGAAGCAATCATGAACTCCCGACGTCCCATGCGGTGTTGGCGTGACATGGTCGTGCACCTCCCTCTTGCTGCGGGGATACCCTAGTAGGCCCTCCGCCGGATGGCGCATACATCGCGCGTTTTCGCGATGTGTGCGAACAACAGACTCCGCATACATGCCCAAGGTCGGCATGTATGCGCCACCCGCGTTCTTAGGTCGGCCCTAGAGCCGCCGCTCGATGGCCTTCCCCAATTCGACCAGCGCTTTCCCCACTTCCGGCGCCTCCTTATAGGCGACCAGACGAACGAAGTAAGGCCCTTTCCTGAACGTCAAGCTGGCGGGATAGAGCCGGGCGTCGTCGCCCAGTTGGAGACGCTGGCTGCCGACCGGCGACTCGGAATCAAACACCTTTCGGGCACCCTCCGGCGCCTTCATGACGTAGATGTCCGCCGCGGCATCGACCTTATTTTGGTAGCGGTAGTCAGTGGCCAGCGTTCTCACGACGCCCGCCTGGATGTACCTCTCAGCGTCGCCGTCGATGTACTCCCACAACTTGTCAGCTTCGAAGGTGCGCGTCTCGCCTTTGCTCCATCCTGAGACCTCGTTGCTCTCTGGGAAGAAAGCTGCCGGTGCGGAAACCGGCTTGGGGCCGCAGGCCGGCGCGAGAAGCAGCGCGGCCATGGCGATGGCGAGACGAAGCGCTGCCGCGTATGCTCGCCGTGCAGTGCCGAAATTCGAAAATCGAAACACGAAAGTCGTGCCGCGCGAACTTGGAATCTCAACTCTCAAATCGTTCATCCTGCCACCCCGAAGCTCCAAACTCGAACCCCGACCGCTTCATCATCTCGATCCACCCCTGGGTCGCTTGAGCAGAATCTGATTTGTCTTGGACCGACTTTCCCCGATGCTGGTGACGTAAACGGCAGGGCGGTCCTGCACCGGACAGGCAAACTCGCAGGCGCCGCACCCCACACACCGCTCCGGGTCGACGTAGGGCTGGCGAACCTGCTTCAGCTTTCCCTCGGCGTCTGTCACTTCCACAGGACGCAAGTAGATGGCCTTGGGCGAGGTGGGGCACCATTCCTCACATACAATGCATTCTGTAGCCATGGCCCAGGGGAGGCAGCGCCCCTGGTCGTAGAAGGCGGTGCCCACGCGGATGGGCTTCGCGTTTTTGTCAGCTCCGGCGGTAACCCATGCTTTCTCCGCCTGGGTGATTTCCCAGATGGCTCCCGTGGGACACACCTGGCTGCACAGCACGCAACTGGGTTCGCAATAGCCGATGCGCGGGACCAGGACGGGCGTCCAGAGGCCCTCGAGCCCCGCCTCCGACAGGCTGGGGTGGAGGGCGTTGTTGGGGCAGACCTTCATGCATTCGCCACAGCGGATGCAGCGCGCGAGGAAGCTCTTCTCGTCCAGGGCGCCGGGAGGCCGGACGAGCCGCTCGTGGTGTTCAACCGCTAACCCTGCGCTGCTGCGAAACAAAGGAAGCGCGGCCGCGCCGGCCGCTACACTGGCGAGCGCCTTCCGCCGCTGGAGGCTCGGGCCCTGGATGGTGGTCGGTGTAGCAGGGAAGAATTTGAATTTGAGCCCACTTTCCGGACAGTCTCCCACACAGTTGAAGCAGAGGTGGCACTCGGCCTTGCGCCACTGCGCTCCCGGGATGGGGTCGTCGCCGCCCTGGCAGTCGAGCAGACAGCGGTTGCAGTCCTCGCAATGCGCGGGATGCTTTTCGAGACCCAGGATCGACCACCGCGACAGTATGCCTAAGAGCGCGCCTAGCGGGCACAGCGCCCGACACCAGAACCGCGTAACTCGCAGGTTCAGGACCATGATGGCGAGGAAGATCAATCCCAGGGCGAAACCTTGCCGGAAATAGGGCTGCTTGAAGCTGAGCACGAGATCCTTGAGGAGGAAGTGAAGGGCGTCGGCGGTGAAGCGGAGAGCGCTTACCTCGGTGCGATAGAGTGCATCGAAGAGCGCATTGAAGGCGTAGTTGATGCCGGGCAGGATCGAAAGCCCCAGGGAACGAACGGTCAGCGAGATAGGATCCATGATCCCCAGAATTGAGCTGCCAAAGACCGCTGCCACTAACACCGCGATCAGGATGTAATACTTAAGCGTCTGCCAGCGCTGGTAGCGGTTCAACGCGATACGTTGCAGGCCCCGCTTGCGCTCGGATTTCCAACTGCTGAAGAAGTGGTTCAGTGTGCCCAAGGGGCAGATCCAGCCACAGAAAAAGCGCCCGAGAAAGAATGTGGGGATGATGATTACCAAACTCCACAGAAGCCCCTTGTAGAGCGCGCGCGTGGAGAGGACGTTGGAGATGCTGGCCAGAGGATCGGCCTGGAGGAAAATGCTTACGGGGTAAGGCAGTCGAATGTCTCCCGTGACGGCCTTGAAGGAACCCCGAAACTCGGTCTTGAATAGGAGCAGCAGAAAGAGCGCAAGAAAAACGATCTGCGAGAGGCGACGCAGCTTGACGAGTGTCAGCGGGCTCACAACAGACGGAGTTTAGCAGACAGTGGGTCTAGTGCGAGGGGGTTTGAGCGGGCCACAAATCCAGCGACAATTTGTCTACGCTGCGGCGCGCTGGGGAAAAGTGGCCGTGCCTGAGGTTTCGTGGCTGACTTCAGTTTACTCTCGGTAGCAGTATTGGGCCGAAGTAGAATGGCGCAACGGCTCGCCAGAGGAGGCACGCTTATGGGACGGATTCTGGTGATGGCGGCAGTGGTCGTTGGGCTGCTGTTTCTTGCTTGCGAGCCCACGAGCAGCGGGGGCGCCTGTCAGAACGGGGACGGGAACAGGGGCAGCGAAGAAATCCCAAGGCAGGCAGCGCCTGGGGGCAAAGAGGCCTCGGGCCCTGAACCACCGGGGTGGTTCGCCGGCGATCCGCACGTGCATCGCGGGATTCTCTGTGGCCGCTCCGATGCCAAGGAGATGCTCACTCCGGAAGAGCTTCTGGCAGGAATGAAGGTACAGGATCTGGCGGTTATCGCCGTGCTCGGCGACGTCGGTAATGGCGAGGTAAAACACGCGGAAAAAGACTTCCTACTCACCAACGGTGAGGACCATCCGGCTTCGACTCCCCAGCACATCCTGCACTGGGACGCAGAGTGGCACTACGACCCCAAAGGCGTGACGTTCGAGCGGAAGGCAATCGGCGGGCACCTGGTCATCCTCGGTCTCAAGCAGGCGAAGACCGTTTTCGCGGAATACACCTATCCGATATTCCAGTGGGCCAGGAAACAAGGTGCAATCGCAGGATTCGCGCATATGCAGTATCTTCCAGACGGCATCCCTGAAGAGCTCGACTGTTGTCTTCCCCTGGAATACCCCGTGGAAACGGCCTTGGGAACTTCTTCTTTCCTGATGGAAGACGTCGACGGAGGAGACAGTGCTATCCAGGCCTATTATCGGCTCCTGAATTGCGGCTTTCGTCCTGGCTTGGCGGCGGGGACGGATTATCCCTGCAACAACCTTGAGCCCTTTGGCACGCTCTTGACCTATGTCGCGATCAGGGGCGCGAAGCTGAATTACCGCCGGTGGGTTGAGGGTATTGCGGAAGGGAGGACGGTGGTTTCGCGCCACGGTCACAATGAGTTCTTGGATCTAAAGGTAAATGAAACGGCGATGCCCGGCGACGAAATCCACCTGAAGGGCAGGGGAACGGTCCAGGTGAGAATTCAGTGGTCTTCGACTAGAAACCTGGCAGGCAGAATCGAGTTGGTTCGCAACGGAAGCGTCGTCGCGAGCCGCGAAGGGTCAGTTTCTCCGGGTTCACCCTTCGTCTTTCAGACGACCCAGGATTTCTCCCGGAGCGGATGGCTTGGCGCGCGGCGAATGGGTGCGAAAGGACACCAGAGCCACACAGGAGCAGTGTTCGTCACCGTGAACAACACCCCTGTTCGCGCCAGTGCCAGCGACGCCGAATACTTCGTTCGCTTCATCGACAACCTGATCCGGAAGACCTCGCCCGGGGGAGAGTGGGCGCAATACTTCTCTCACAGCGGTGAGGCTGCTCGAAGCCGATATCGGAAGGCCAGAGCAATCTTCCAGAGGATTGCTGCAGAAGCAGAAAGACAACCGCAGCCCTGAGCCTCGCCTCCTTGCAGCGACGGGTTTCCGTCAAGATTCTATTACTCAGTAGGCCATGACGGGCGTCGCGATGTCCTCGGGCGCCCTCGGGTCGCCCAACGCCGGGCCATACCACACGCTGCCCCCAAACGTCGTAATAAAGATCTTGTCTGGATGGTAAGGATCGGGGATAACGCGGCGGCCCCACTTGAAGTTGAATCCCTTGATTCTCGTCCAGGTCTCGCCCTTGTCCGCCGAGCGGTAGGCGCTGGAGCCGAAGCCG
>Ga0315285_10001284_pt1 | contig 26277 bp, 22 predicted proteins | sample YL17G09_36_MG_FD_203698 | JGI IMG/M metagenome (GOLD analysis project Ga0315285, IMG submission 203698) | Sediment microbial communities from Yellowstone Lake, YNP, Wyoming, USA - YL17G09_36 | ecosystem: Environmental > Aquatic > Freshwater > Lake > Sediment | place: USA: Wyoming | collected... | reverse complement strand
GTGCAAAAGAGTTAAGATTAGGAAACTTAGAAGCCAAAAGAGACTGGGGTTTTTCCGGAGATTATTGCATCGACTTAGATACAAGCATTTTAACCGCTGAAGGCTTTAAATATTTTCATGAACTAAAAGTCGCAGATATAGTCGTAAATTATAATACTGAGAAAGATTGTTTAGAGCAAGATAAAGTTTTAAGCAAAATTTTGCTTCAAAATAGAGGGGTTATGTATATTTTTGAAGGGAGGGGCCTAAAATTAAGATGCTCCTCTAATCACAGAATTTATTACCAAAGAAAATCTAAGATAAGTAAGGGCGGCTGGAGTGGATGGAAAGTTTGCGAAGCAGGAGATTTTTACCAAATGTTAAAAGATTTAAAATTAAGGACACGCTATGACTTTAGGTTACCGCATACGCAAGGTTATAGAAATAAAGATTTAAAAATTGCGGATGAGTGGTTTAAGTTAATCGGTTATTTATTAAGCGAAGGTAATTCATACGCTGGAACAGGGTTTTTTCGAATTTCAGTTTCTCAGTCAAAGATTAAAAACAAAAAAGTTTATTCAGATTTAAAGAACACCATCAAAAAACTCAATCTTGTCTATCGAGTTAGAGAAAGAACTGATGGAGTTGTAGAATTTATTTTTAACAGCGAAAGTTCAAAAGAAATAATATCTTATTTTGACAGCTTTGATGTGCATGTAATGCCGAAATGGATATATCGAGCAGGAGATCGGCAATTAGAGCTATTATTTAAAGCAATGATGGACGGTGATGGTTGCTGGTCATTGATGTTATATGTTTCTAAAAGGAGAGATTTAATTTTTAGTTTTCAAACATTAGCAACTTTATTGGGATATCGGACAATAATAAATCAAAGGAAATCAGGTATGTGGGGATGTTGCCTGATTACTAAAAGAAAGAAATATGCATATGTAGTTGATTGCGGTAAGGAACAAAGTAGCGAAAAAGTCTGGTGTATCACAACAAAAAATGGCACGATCGTGACTAACAAAGATGGAAGTATTGCAGTAAGTGGAAATTGTAGGGCGATGTGGCTCATGCTTCAGCAGGATGAGCCGGATGATTATGTCATTGCAACAGGAGAGGCGCATTCAGTGCGCGAATTTGTGGAATTGGCATTTAGTCGCGCCGGCCTTAATTGGAAAGATCATGTAGTTATAGACCAAAATCTTTACAGGCCGGCAGAGGTAAACGTTCTGATGGGCGATTACAGTAAGGCCAGAAAAAAGCTTGGCTGGCAGTCGACAGTTAAGTTTGAGGAATTGGTAAAAATGATGGTGGATGCGGATTTGGAAAGATTAAAATGCTAAGAAAAATGGACGGTTTTACCAAGAATGTTATTATTGTTTTTGCTGGAACATCGCTGGTAAATTTATTTAATCTTCTATATCAACTAATGATTGCGCACAAGCTTTCTGTATCCAGTTATGCATCTTTTAACTCATTACTTTCTATATTTTATGTGATTTCTGCGCCATTAATCACTGTGCAGTTGGCAATAACCAAATACAGCGCGGAATTGGCGGCTCATAATCAAATCAACAAAATAAAATTTCTTGTTTCTGACCTCCTGAAAAAGACTTCTTTTTTAGCAGTGATAACTTTCTTTATTTTCTGGTTCATCTTTGGTTACATAATAAATTTATTGAAGATTCCGTCTATTTATTCAGGATTTATTTTGGCTGCATTGCTTGCTTTATCGTGGCTGGTCCCTATTTTCTCAAGCGTGATTCAGGGATTAGAGATGTTCGGATGGCTGACAGCTATTTCGGTTATAACTGGAGCATTAAAATTAGCGCTTGCCTATTTAGCGATTAAGCTCGGATACAGTATCGGTGGAGCATTAGGAGCTCTTTTAGTATCAACTTTAGCTGTGATTCTTATTTCTTATTTCCCCTTAAGGAGTTTTGTCAGCATAAAGGCCGTAAAAGAGACAGTCAATTATAAAGAGATATTTATTTATTTATTTCCGGTTGCAATAGGCAGCTTATGTTTTGTGGCGCTGGTAAACTCTGACATAATATTGGTAAAATACTTCTTTCCCGCCGATGCAGCCGGCAAATATTCTTTAGCTCAAATGGTAGGAAAAGTTTTCCTGTTCCTGCCGTCAGCAATAAGCGTAGTGATGTTTCCCAAAACAAGCGGGCAAAATGCAAAAAAGATGGATACCACCTCTACATTAAAAAAATCGCTTTTTTATGTTTTGGCCTTGTGCATTTTTGCTTATATTCTATACACCTTTTTTCCTTCTTTTGTTTTAATGATGCTGACTGGCAAGGTTTTTCCCGAATCTATACTCCTGGGAAGGCTATTCGGCATTTCCATGACCTTTTTCGCCCTTTTGTACACTCTAAGCTTCTATTTCCTTTCCATAAAGGACTTGCGTTTCATTAAGCTTTTAGTTTTATTTACCATATTGCAGAATTCAGCCATAATTCTTTTTCATAAGTCCCTCATTAATGTTCAGATGATTCTTTGCTTAAGCGCGATTTTGCTTTTCTTTAGCAATATGTCGCTTGTTTATAAAAAGAGATGAAAAATAAAATTCTTATCCTCGGCAAGGGTTTTATTGGAAGCAGGTTTCAGGAGGAGTTTAAGTGCGAGGCTTCTGAGAGAATAATCAGGACTTTTACAGAAGCAGAAGAAGAGGTCAAGAAATTTAACCCGGAAATTATTATAAATTCAATCGGATATACAGGCGCTCGAAATGTTGATGATTGTGAGCTTGATAAGGATCTGACTTTAACCGCCAATTCTTTTATTCCGATGATTTTAGCCGAGGTAGCTTTGCGCAACAAGATTAAAATGGTGCATATTTCCAGCGGCTGCATTTATCACTATGATTACTCTAAGGATGTCCCTATTGACGAAGAGAAAATCCCCGATTATTTCGACCTTTTCTACAGCCGTTCAAAGATTTATTCTGAGCAGGCTGTTGGGATATTATCAAAAAAATACCCTGTTTTAATCGCGAGGATCCGTATCCCCCTTGATAACCGTCCAAGCCCTAAGAATATTCTGGATAAGCTTATAAAATACAAAAAAATCATAAATATTCCCAATTCAATAACATATATTCCCGATTTCATAAAAGCCCTCAGGCATCTGATTGAAATAAATGCCACAGGCATTTACAATGTTGTTAACAAAGGTGCTTTGCTTTACTCGGAACTTCTGGACGTCTATAAAAAGCATGTCCCTGATTTCGATTATAAGATCATAGACTACAATGAACTGAAATTAAACAGGACGAATCTTATTCTGTCGGTTGACAAGCTGGAGCGGTCTGGTTTTAAGACGAGGGATATAAGGGAAGTATTGGAGGAATGCGTAACGACTTTCCTTTCATTTCAATAATTATTCTAAATTAGAATTTTAGATAGATTAATTGCCTTAGAGCGATTTTAAAATGGGCTTACCCAAGATATCTATAATTACTCCTTCTTATAATCAAGCGAAATTTATTGAACGGACAATTCAGAGTATCTTAAATCAAGATTATCCTGACTTAGAATATATAGTTATTGATGGTGGTTCTGATGATGGAACTTTAGAAATTTTAAAGAAATATGACGACAAAATAATTTGGAAATCAGAAAAAGATAAAGGTTTAGCGGATGCAATTAATAAGGGTTTGCATTTAGCAACCGGTGAAATTGTGGGCTATTTAAACTCAGATGACCTTTATGAGAGAGGGACCTTGAATAAGATAGGAGAATTTTTTAAAGAAAACAGGCAAGTAATGTGGATGTGTGGAAAATGCAGGATTATTAACGAAAATAGCAAGGAATTCTATAAGCCGATTACCTGGTTTAAGAATTTCTGGCTAAAGAGATATAGCTATAGTAAACTTTTGGCGCTTAATTTTATTAGCCAGCCATCAGTTTTTTGGCGAAGAAAGCTCATAGAGGAGATTGGTTTTTTTAACTGTAATCTGAACTTTGCAATGGACTATGAATATTGGGTAAGGATCGGCAGGAAGTATAAACCGGCTATAATTGATGAATATTTGGCGAGTTTTCGCATTCATCCAAAGGCCATGGGGACAACGGGCTATTCAAAACAGTTTAAAGAAGAGCTTAATATTGCCACGCAGTATTCGTCTCATTGGTTGCCCATACTTTTCCATTATCTGGTTTATTTAAGTATCATAACAAGTTATTTTTTTCTAAAATAAATATAGCACACTTTAAAAGGAAGACATGCCTAAAAAGTTTCTTATTTTAATTTTTATTATTATTATTTTTGTATCTCTATTTTCAATAATTATTAGTCTTACTACAGACCTCTCTTTAGGCGATGAAGTTTATCATTATCGCTTTGCTGAAAATTGGTTTTGGTTAGGCAGAAGACCTGTTGTAGATGTTTTATACGAGAATTCTAATCAGCCTGCAATCGTTTATGGCCATGATATATTATGGAATTTCATCTTAGCAAAAATTTGGAAGATCTTCGGTCATATCTCATTTATGGCAGCACAGATTTATCATACTTTTTACTATATTTTACTAATTTTCCTTACTTATTTATTAGGAAAGAAACTCTATGATACAGAAACAGGATTATATTCTGCTTTACTTGCAGCTACTGTCCCGATGATAGCGGTTTTTGGCATACTGTTTTATACTGATGTACCTGGAGCTGTTTTTAGTGTTCTATGCGTATTATTCCTTATAAAAAGGAGATATTTTTCGTCGGGGATCGCTTTAGGGTTAATGTATTTGAGTAAGAGAAGTACCCTCTTATTTTTTCCTGCACTTTTATTTATAATTTTTTATTATAATAAAGGAAATTTTAAAATTAAGTTTAGAAATTTACTGCTTTTTATTTTTGCCTCTGCCATAATTATCCTTCCGGATTTATATTGGAGGGAGATGAATTTCAAAAGATTTCCGCCTAATATTTTCACCAGCTACAAAGCTATTTTAAATAATCTCATCTTTGCATTTAAGGCTAATCCATTTTATTTCGTAATGGGAACGGGAGACATGAGAACATTTACAAATATTCTGAATAATGACTTTGCTTTTGTGAAATATTTCCAACAAGTTATCTGGATTTCTTATTTTGGCATAGGTATTTTTATTGCCTTGTTGTTTTACTTTATTTATAGGAAGGGCAAAAAGAAAGATATTATTTTATGGACCTTAGTAGGAAGCTATATTCTATTTTATTTTGTTTTTTTGAGATTATCCAATGAAGTAAGGTATATGTTGCCGATAATTCCATTTTTGAGCATATTGGTTGCTATTCCTATAGCCTCCACAAATAAACGATTTCTCAAGAATATAATTATTTTTATTTGCACACTTCAACTGTTTGTAACTGTTGGCTATGTGAGCACGAAAAGGCGCATCCCACGGGCCCTGAAAGAAGGGTTTACTTACATAAGAGAAAATACTTCTCCGGAAGTCAATATTCTTTATCTGGAATATATTGGCTTGGAAATGATGAATAGAAGGATTAAATGGAGTGGTGATGCAAATATTCTTAATAAGATTTTTTGTTCTTCCGATGCAGCAGAAGTTTCAAGTGCCATGAACGAAATGGACATCGATTATATTTTTATTAGAAAATCTAGGATATATGATGATTCAAATCTGTACTACGTTGGCGGTTATCCAAAGTCTTTTGTGGATAGGTTACCCAATATGTTGTTTATCAAGTTAGTTTATGAAAATAGCGAAGTAAGTATTTGGAAAGTAAACAGAAATAAATAATGAATGAAATCCGTGAAAAAAATTCTGCTTTTTAATTGCAAACGGTCAGCTGTGAATACAGCTGCCAAATGGCCACACCTGGGCTTAGTGTGGCTTGCTACTGTTCTGCGAAAGGATGGTTACGATGCTAAGGTGGTTGACTACGCCTTTTACCCCAAAGCGCCAGCTCCTAATAAGTTCGTGGAGAAGTGGAGTCCAGATATTGTCGGCGTATCTCTTTACACCGCGGCTATGACCGAGGCAGATAAATTAATTGATGAAGTGTTATCTGTTCGCCAACTGCCTATCATGGTTGGTGGTCCGCATGCCTCATTATATTCAGAGGAATTGCGCCTTGACCGCAGGCTGAGTTATATTGTGCGTGGCGAGGCAGAGGGAATCATTATTCCGCTGGTTGAGAAAGCCAAAAATATGGATATGCCGGAGATTGCCGAAGCATCGCAGGTAGATGTTAAAAGGTTAGTATTCCCAGATTTTTCCCTTGCTTGGGGTTATAGGTTGATGGAAGTAAAGCCGATACAGTTAAGCCGAGGCTGCCCCTATAACTGCAGCTTCTGTGAAGTAAAAGATATCTCCTCGCGTAAGGTCAGGATGCGAGATGTCGCAGATTGCGTCCGTGAGGTTACTAGAGATAGCCAAATCCTGCCGAAGTTGCGTCAATTGAGGATTGTAGATGATTGTCCGACCATTGATATAGGGCGTTTCAATAATTTTCTGGAGAGTATTATATCTAAGGATCTGGGGCTTGAAATTCATGTGGACAATATGCGCGCAGATTTGATTGATGAGAGGATGCTTCTGCTTCTGAAACGCCTTAAAATAGATCATATCTGTATCGGAGTTGAATCGGGGAATCCCGAAGTCTTCAAGAAAATTGATAAAGGTGAAACATTAGAGCGCATTGAAAAGGCGGCTCGCATGGTGAAGAAGAACGGGCTGCGGCTCTTTCTGTGTTTTGTCATTGGGTTACCGGAGTCGGATTATAGACGCGAGGAGGATTCGCTTCTTCTGGCCAAAAGATTACGGCCAAATTGGGTATATTGGAATATGTGTGTTCCTCATCGTGGCACCAGAGTTCGTGAATGGTTTAAGGAGCATGGCAGATTATTTGACGAGATAGATTTCTCTTCCCTTATAGATTACAATTTGGATATGGATTCGCCTCCCGCAGAGACTGATGAATTTCCACGCTGGGAAAGAGAGCGTATGTGGCTGCGGGCTACCTTAGAAACTGGCTGTTTTATACCGCAACTTACTACTCTTCCTAAGATTATACGACTGGTGGCTAAGTACCGACTCTGGAAATCGCTGCCGATAGCATTAGTTGCATCTTTAAGAACTATGACGGATTTCGCAGGACAATACTTTTGTGGGAAACTTAATCAAGTAAGACACCTCTCCAAGCGAAAGAAGGCGCTGGAGAATGCTCACAGGATGAGTATATTGCGGAAGCTTGCCGCTATCTGGCCCTATGCACCATCTCTAATACTTTGGAGGGCCCACGAGGCCAGGGCTCTACAAGATGTAAATTTGGAACAGCCGATATTGGATCTTGGATGCGGTGATGGAATTTTTTTCAGCCAGATTTTCAGTCCGCTTCAGGCCCATGGCTGCGACATTGACAAAGAAATGCTAAAACGCGCAAACAAGACGCATGGCTATGCAAGCCTGACATGCTGTAATGTAGCTAAACTTCCTTACCGCGAAAACTCCTTCAGGACAGTTTTTTCCAACTGCGTACTTGAGCACATAGAGGATATAGACCATACAATTGCTGAGATATCAAGGGTTCTTATCCCGGGCGGCAGGTTGGTATTTACTGTCGTTACTCCAGTCTTTGAAAAGTGGTTTATCAAAACTTTAATCTGGAATAAACTCGGGTTTAGCAGAAGGGTGAGCCGCATCTATTCGGAATACACTATTCTTCAAAAACATGTTAATGTCTGCGATTATGATTGGTGGAGCTCTCGCCTTACCAAAGCAGGATTAAGCTTGGAGAGAGTTAACTATTATATTACATTCAGTGAGTTCAAAACCTTCTTAGGTTTGGACCGGTTGTGGCATCGGCGCCTGCCTTTGCCGGGTTTATGGAGCGCTGGAGGAATTAGCAGGCTGGCTTACGGATTGTCGCTTTTAGTTCCTAGGCGGGCAGCAAGTTTATTCTGGTCATGGCTGTTGCGTAAGAGCTACATCTGTCCGGAATACGACCAGTTGGAAGGCCCGGGTATGTTGATAGTTGCTACCAAGTTAGATTCGGCTCAGAGAGGCAAGAGACCATAAAGGATAGATAGAGAGGTTACGCTATGACAAATTGGAAAGAGAAGGTATATCAGACTTACCTCAGCGGTCCTGCGTTTGGTGAAACTGATTCGCGGTCTATGAAGATTGATTACGTTCGGCGAAACTATATTCAGCTACTGCCCCCAGATCGTCAAGCTCAAATATTGGACTTTGGTTGTGGACGCGGAGAATTCATAGAAGTCCTGTTAAATCTTGGATACACCAATGTCAAGGGCCTAGAGGTAAGCAAGGAGATGTTTCAATATTGCAAGAGCATTCTACCCGGTAAGGTAGTGCTATCTCAGGACGGGTTGTCATATTTAAGGGCTAACCAAGAAAGGTTTGACCTCATTGTTATGATGGATGTCCTTGAGCATTTTGAAAAAGCTCAGGTGATTGAAGTCTTGGAGATTGCCCGTGCATCATTACGTCCGAAAGGCAGACTTTTATTGCAGGTGCCTAACGGAGATGCCCCTTTTTGTAATGTTCACAGATACAGGGATCTTACCCATGAGCAGTGTTTTTCTGCACGCAGTATTAGCCAGGCTTTACTTGCGGCGGGTTTCTCCCGTGCAGAAATTTATCCTTTAAACCTGCCCTTAAATACTCCGGTCCGTTTGGTTCAGCGGGCCTGCCAAATTACTATATTTTTTTCCGTATGGCTACTTCGTGTAATGGTTGGGACTCAAAACCCGGAGATTATAACTCCGTGTCTCATTGTGGAGTCCTATCGTTAACGAAGTCAAAGGAGATATCTCCAGATGAGAATTGGTATTAATGCCCTATTTATGATACCCGAAGGTGTGGGAGGGACAGAAATATACCTTCGCGAGCTGCTTAAAGCATTTGCCCGTACCGACCGTAAAAATGAATATATCATTTTTTCTAATAAGGAATGTTTTGGCACATTTAATATTAACCAAGACAACTTTTCTGAAGTGCTCTGTCCTATTTATGCAAGGCTACGTCCTGCGAGGATATTGTGGGAGCAGTTTATTCTGCCTCTCCAGATTAAAAAATATAAGATTGATGTCTTATTCTCTCCCGGATACGTTTCGCCACTCAAGGTTCCTTGTAAGTCTATAGTAGCGATTCTTGATTTAAATTACTATTATTTCCCGGAAGATTTTCCAAAATTAGCTTTATGGACATTAAAGATTTTGGTTCCTTTTTCTGCAAAAGTAGCAGATAAAATAATTACTTTATCTAAACACTCAAGTGAGATTATCGCCAAAAACCTCAGATTGCCAGTTTGGAAGGTGGTACCTATCTATTTGGCGGCAAATAAATTAGCGAAGATTGATATATCGGCGCAAGATCTCTTTGCAGTGAGGACTAAATATGGAATAAAAGATAAATTCATCCTTTCAGTCGCCGCCTCGCACCCTCATAAGAACTTAAAAAGGCTTATTCAGGCTTACGATATTTTGAAAAATAGATACTCAGTTGATATGCCTTTGGTACTAGTAGGTTTTAAAGGCAGAGGTTATCGGGAGGTAGAGGAGGAAATTAAAAAATTAAACTTAAAAAATGAAATCAAGTTTACGGGTTGGATTACCGATAAGGAGCTCGCAGCATTATATAAATCTACAGAAGTTTTTGTCTTCCCTTCACTGCACGAAGGGTTTGGTATTCCTATATTGGAGGCGATGCAATTCGGGGTACCGGTTGTTTCTTCAAACGCGACTTCATTGCCTGAAGTAGTCGGAGGAGCAGGGCTTTTATTTTCCCCGTTTGATACAGAAGAAATGGCTGAAAGAATTTATCAAGTAATCAGCAATGAAAGTTTACGCAATAGCCTAATAATAAAAGGTCATGAAAAAGTAAAAGAGTTTTCTTGGGAAAAAACAGCGCGAGAAACCCTGGATGTATTTAATGAGGTCTTACTAAAAAAATGATGCAAAACAAAAGGATCATAATCATTCTTCCTGCCTATAACGAAGAAGAAAGCGTGGGCATGGTCATCCACCATATTAAAAGGCACATTCCCTTTGCTGATGTCCTTGTGGTGAATGACGGCTCCATGGACTCCACATCAAAAATTGCACAAGATAAAGGCGCTTTTGTAATTGACCTGCCTTTTAATTTAGGAATCGGAGCGGCCATGCAAACAGGCTATAAGTTTGCTTATCGGCATGGCTATGATATCGCAGTTCAATGTGATGCCGATGGCCAGCACCCGCCTTATCTGATAAATTATTTAGTCAGCCAACTGGTTGAAGAAGATGCCGACATTATTGTCGGCTCAAGATTCTTAAAAAAATACAGTTATAAGTCAAGCATACCGCGACAGGTCGGTATAGCTTTATTTTCTTGGTTGCTTTCCGCAATCACCAGAACAAAACTCACAGATACTACTTGTGGCTTCCGCGCATTAAACAAAAATGCAATAAGGTATTTTTCGGCCTATTATCCTTGTGATTATCCTGAGGTGGAAGCTTTGGTCCTGGCTCATCGGGTCGGCCTAAAAATTAAAGAGGTGCCGATAAAGATATACCGCAGAAAGCAGGGAATTTCTTCAATAGGATTTTTAGGGTCTTTTTATTATACGCTAAAAGTTTTTTTAGCCATAATTATTGATTTGTTTGAAGAAGTGCCCTACAGGAAGGAATTATAAGATGCTAAAAATGCGTATTATCACAGGAATTATAAGCCTTTGTTTCTTGCTGGTTGCTGTTGAGGCTGTCCGCAGGAGAAAGTTCATGGAAAAATTTGCCCTGTTGTGGATATTAAGCGGAATCCTTGTTTTTGTATTGAGCGTATACCCAGAGCTCCTTTTTAAACTATCCAGGCTAACAGGGGTTTTTTATTTGTCCCTTATTCTGCTGTTTTCGCTTATTTTCATTTTGCTGATTCTACTTTATTTATCTATTTATATCTCAAAACTTACTGAGAGCAATAAAGAGCTGGCACAGGAAATAGGCATTCTTAAATTAAAGATAAGTAAGTTGGAAGGAAAGAAAAATGAACAAGGTTAAAATCATCAATTTTTGCGATAAGGCAGCGAAGTTATCTTTGTGGATGGTTGCTTTTTCTTTTGCCATTTCAATCGCAATGACAAACGTTTTCTTAGGGTTCCTGATTTTCTTCTGGTTCATCAAAAGAATTTTAACGAGAAATTTTTATCCCCCACAGAATCCCCTAAATATTTTCTTTGTTTTACTATTCGCAATTTCGCTTTATTCCATGGCCAATAGCGTTGAGTTGTCTTCCAGTATGGGAGGAATAGCAAGACTCTTTAAGTGCTTTATATTTTTTCTGGCCATAGTAGATACTGTAAATGATAAGGAAAAGTTAAAACGAGTTGTCTGGGCCTTACTTTTAGGGCTTCTCTTGATATCTATAGACGGAATTTTTCAGTATTTTGTGGGAAAAGATTTTATCAGAGGGCGTGATTATTTGTGGTGCGAGTTACCGGTGAGTACATACGGGAAGGGTTTTCATCGTTTAACTGCATCAATGAAATATTCCAATGTTTTTGCCTGTTATCTTGTTACGGTTATCCCGTTAGTCTTAAGTTTAGCTGTGTATTATTACAGAGGCAAGGTAAGGTTATTTCTATCCTTGCTTGGAATTTTAGCTGCTTTCTGCATGCTCAACACTTTTTTTCGGGGAGCGGCGCTGGCTTTTGTGACTGTAATAATGCTGTTTATCGTAATTAAAAAAGATAGTAAACTTGCTGTTGCCTTGGCGATTCTTGCAGTGTGTGTGCCGTTTATTCTGCCTAAGAGCGTGTTAAAATGGGTTGTGGCTAACCCTAATCCTATTGACTTTTTCGTTGAGCAGAGCGGAAGGCGATGGCACTGGCAGGCGGCAATCAATATGATTAAAGCGCACCCATTTATCGGGGTCGGCATAAAAACATTTTTAAATAATTATGCTCAATATAAGATTCCTTCTGATCCGCTGGCAGGATTCAATGCCCACAGTTCCTACTTGCAGCTGACTGCCGAGACAGGCTTTATTGGCCTGGCGGTCTTTATCGCAATGATAGGAGCTGCAATTATGCAGTGGCGCAAGGAATATCTTAAAATCAAGGCCCCGGATTTACAGGCCATCTCTTTGGGGCTGTTTGGCGCATTTATTGCTTTTCTTACTGTTTCCATCATGGATTCATTCTTGCAATCTTCCCATATGACAGTTTTATTCTACTTTATATTAGGGCTGCTCATAGCGGCAAATAAGATGACGCAAAGAACGGTTTAGACTTATGTGGACATTAATCGGCACTTTAGCCGCGTGTTTAACCATGTTTGCTTTTATCCCGCAGATTATAAAGGCCCTTAAGACAAAATCTGTGAAAGATGTAAGTATCATTACTTTGTTTCAATTTTCATTAGGAGTTTCTTTGTGGATTGCTTATGGGATTCATCTAAGGGATAAAATTATTATCGCAGCAAATAGTATATCCTTATTTAGTTTGATCATTTTATTATTCCTGTATTTTTATTATGCAGCTCAATCCAAAAGCTGTTAAAAAAATACTTATTGTCCGCAATGACCGATTCGGTGAATTTTTGCTCAATATCCCGGCGCTTCGTGCCCTAAAAGAAACATTTGCCGGAGCCAAGCTTATTGCAGTAATTGATCCTAAAGTTAGAGAATTAGCTGAAAATATACCCTTTATTGATGGCGTGATTGAGTGGGGCCAAGTCAAGCATCCATTGTCAGAAAAGTTAAAGTTAATCGGCACCTTAAAGAAAATTAAGTTTGACATGGCGATAATACTAAACCCTTCTAAAGAGTTTAACATTATTACCTATATGGCAGGTATCCCGATAAGGGTAGGCTACGACAGGAAATGGGGTTTCTTGCTAAATAGAAGAATAGAGGATAAAAAATATCTCGGAGAAAAGCACGAGGTAGAATATAATCTTGATTTAGTAAATTTAGTCGGCGCAAGGACAGATGATTTATCATTAACTTTAAAAATCAATGAAGAGGCTTCGGTTGATTCAGCAGTAGCCATACATCCGTGGACAAGCGATCCGGTGAAGCAGTGGCCAGAGGAATACTTCCAAAAATTAGCCAAAAGATTAAATGAAGGATTAAACTTAAAGATAATTATTATAGGAAAGCAAGAGGAGCAAGGTAGAAATTATTACGATAGCCTTAGGTCGGGAGTCATAAATATGACAAATAAGACAAATTTGGTGCAGTTAGCTGCAATTTTAAAGAAATGCCGATTATTGATATCTGGAGACAGCGGGCCGGTGCATTTGGCTGCGGCGGTTGGCACACCAGTCCTAGCAATATTTAGAAATGACCTTTCTGGGAAAACTGCCAAAAGATGGGGACCATGGGGGAAGAACCACGCGGTTATAGAAAGGAGCAAGCTTTCTGATATAACCGTTGATGAGGTGTTTAGCAAAGCAAAGGAGATGCTTAAAATATGAATTATGCCATTATTTTAGCCGGTGGTGCAGGAACAAGATTCTGGCCTTTAAGCCGAGAGGCGCAGCCAAAACAATTCTTAAGCCTTTGTTCAGACAGGCCGTTGATTGATTTGACCCTGGAAAGGATACACAAGAATGTGCCTGGAAGAAACATATATATAGCCACTAACAAGATGTACCATAAAAGCGTCGGAAGCTACCTGAAAAGATTCGGCATACCCTTTAAGAACGTGCTTTTTGAGCCGCAGGCAAGGAATACCCTTGCTCCAATAGCAGTTCTCTCAGAGATTATTTACAAGAGAGACAAAGATGCGGTTATTTTAGTATTGCCATCGGACCATTATATGAAGAATGAAAAAGAATTTTTAAGAGCGCTGGACAAGGCTACAAGCGTAGCAAATAAAGGGCATATTGTGACACTCGGGATTAAACCTGACAGGCCTGAGACAGGTTATGGATATATTAAAGTCAGCTCAGGGCTCAGGGCTCAGGGCTCAGGGCAATTTTATAAGGTTGAAAAATTTATTGAGAAGCCCGATTATGGGAAAGCTAAAATGCTTATAAAGAGTAAAAGAGCATACTGGAATGGGGGTATCTTTGTCTTCAGGGCAGATACTATAATGGGAGAGATCAAGAGATTTCAGGCTTCTGATTTCAGAGTGATTAAAAGCATAAAGGGTAAAAAAGACTTAAACAGGATATGGAGCAGATTCAGTCCGATTTCCATCGATTACGCCGTAATGGAAAAGAGCAAAAAACTGGCACTTGTGCCTTGTGATTGCGGCTGGTCAGATTTGGGAAGCTGGCAGGCGGTAGAGCAGTTTTTCAGAAAGGATAAATCCGGCAATATATTCAAAGATAACTGCATAGATATAGGCAGCAAAAACATTTTCTGCTGGCCTGGAAGAAGGATTCTGGCAACGGTAGGGCTTGAGAATATTATTATCGTGGATACGGATGATGCGCTTTTAGTCTGCGCAAAAAACAAAGCCCAGGATGTTAAAAAGATAGTCCAGGCCCTGGAAGCAAAGAAATTATACAGACAGATGTGAAAAAGTTCCTGATCATAAATCCTTTCGGCATCGGAGACGTGCTGTTTACGACTCCGGTCATAAAAGCTATAAAAGAAGCTGACTTTCAGAATTCGGTAAGCTATTGGTGCAATGAGCGCGTCAGGGAGGTCCTGGTAAATAATCCCAATATTGATAAGATATTCGCTTTATCAAGGGGGGACCTGAAGAAAATTTACCAGGAGTCGACTTTTCAAGGAGCAAGCAGATTTTTCTCTTTGCTGCAGCAGATAAAAAAAGAGCGGTTTGATGTGGCTCTGGATTATTCCCTTGACCACCGCTACAGCCTGATAGCCAAGATACTGGGAATCAAAAAGCGCATAGGTTACAATTACAAGAAGAGGGGGCGCTTTCTTAGTGACAAGATAGATTTAAACGGTTACAGCAAGAAACATATAGTGGAGTATTATTTAGGACTGCTTAAATTTGTTGATATTCTTTCGAAGAACAAGAATTTAGACTTATTTGTATCGGAACACCCTTTAACAAGGATAAGAAACATACTCCGCTATGAAGGCATAAAGGAAAATGATCCAATCATAGGCATTGCGCCGGGTGCAGGAGGAAGCTGGGGCGCTGATGCAAAGTTAAAGCACTGGCAGCCGCTAAGATTTGCAGAGTTAGCGGATAAGATAATTGATAATTTTGGCGCAAAAGTTTTGATCTTAGGCGATGCTTCTGAGAGAAATATTGCGGATATCATTGTCGCGGCAATGAAGAATAAGCCCGTAGATTTGGTAGGCAAAACTACCCTGGGAGAGCTGGTAGCTGCAATAAAAAGCTCAAGGCTCTTAGTAACTAATGACGGCGGCCCGCTGCATATGGCAGTAGCCCTTGGGATAAAAACAGTTTCAATATTCGGGCCCGTGGATGAAAAGGTTTATGGCCCATATCCTGTCAGTCCCAGTCATATAGTGATTAAGAAAGATTTGCCTTGCAGGCCATGTTATAAACAATTCAGGATGCCCTTATGTGACAGGGACAGGGAATGCATAAAAGCTATCAGCGTTGATGAGGTTTTTGCTGCGGTAAGGAGGATTATGTGAGGATACCATTTTCAGACATTAATCTGCAGTATAAAGAAATCAAAAAAGAGATAGACCAGGCGATTGACAGAGTGGTTAGAACAGGGGATTTTATTTTAGGCAAGGATGTCCTCCTCTTTGAGAATGAATTTGCGCAATTCTGTCAAAGCCGCTACGCAGTAGGGGTCTGCTCAGGAACAGAGGCGCTTTTCCTGGCACTCCTTAGCTTGGGGATAAAAGAAGGTGATGAAGTTATAGTCCCATCCTTTACCTATATTGCGACAGCCCTGGCAGTTTCATACACAGGTGCTACGCCTGTATTCGCTGAAATTGAAGAAAATACCTATAACATCGACCCTAAGGCCATTAGAAAATCCATTACCAAGAATACAAAGGCTATTATTCCGGTGCACCTTTTCGGCCAGCCGGCAAATATGCTGGAGATTTTAAAGATTGCTCAAGAAAACGACATAAAAGTAATTGAGGATGCGGCACAGGCGCACGGGGCCAACATCAGGATGGAAGAGGGAAAATGGAGACCGGTCGGCGCGCTGGCAGATATCGGTTGTTTTAGTTTTTACCCCTCAAAGAATTTAGGCGCATTCGGAGATGGGGGCATGATCCTGGCGAATGAAGAAGAAATTTATAAAAAACTGCTCATGCTTCGGGATTACGGCAGGATATCTAAATATGAACATGCGCTGATCGGGTACAATTGCCGCCTGGATACTCTGCAGGCAGCCATATTAAGGGAAAAACTAAAAAAATTGGATAAATGGAATAAGATGCGCCAGCAGGCAGCAGAGACTTACAATAAGTTATTAAAAGATGTAGAAGAGGTAATAACACCTTATGTAGGGCCGGATGTAAAACACGTATATCATGTTTATGCTGTCAGGACAAAAAAACGCGATTCCGTATTTCAGGCATTAAAGAGTAAAGGCGTGGGAGTAATTATACACTACCCAATACCGGTACACCTGCAGAAGGCCTATTCTCATCTGGGTTATAAAGATGGCGATATGCCGATTACGGAGAGAGTAGCGCAGGAGATAATTTCTTTGCCCATGTACCCGCATATAAAAGATGCGCAGATAAAATTTATTGTAAGAGCAATAAAAGAGGAGCTGGCAAAATAGCAATGGCGGATTAGGGCCTATTAGAAAGGGGAAAGTCAAAATGAGGATACTGGTTACCGGAGGAGCAGGGCTTGTTGGCAGTCACTGTGCTGAATTTTTTGCAAAGAATGACCCAAAGAACGAAGTCATTGTTTTGGATAACCTGATGCGCTCGCATATCTTTGGTTATAATAAGGAATCTGTGGAGTTTAACTGGAATTATCTAAAAACTTTCAAGAATATCGAGCGCATTAAGGGCGATGTTCGCAATGATAACGATGTGGCAAGAGCAATAGGTAAAGGAGTGGATGTCCTGATTCATACTGCTGGCCAGCCTGGAGTGCCCTCAAGCGTGCGCATTCCCATTGAGGATTTTAGCATCAATGCCTTTGGCACCCTTAATGTATTGGAGGCAGCACGTAAAAAGTCAAAAGACACGGTTATTATTTATTGCTCCACAAATAAGGTTTACGGGGAGAATATAGATAAAATTCCGCTCTCCGAAAAGGAAAAAAGATATGCTTTCAGGGATGTTAAAGGAGTAACTGAGGAGATGTGCACGGATCTGACCGGCCACACTCCTTACGGCGTGTCCAAATTAGCAGGGGATTTATATGCCCAGGAGTACAGCTATATTTATAAGATGAAGACAGCAGTATTCCGCATGTCCTGCACTTATGGAACGCGTCAGTTTGGTTTTGAAGACCAGGGGTGGGTCGCCTGGTTTATTATTGCCACGCTCTTTAACAAGCCGATCACCATTTACGGCGACGGAAAACAAGTGCGCGATATGCTTTATGTTGATGACCTTGTGGATGCGTTCCATCGTTTTATCAACAGCAATTTGGAAAGAGGTTTGTTTAATATAGGCGGCGGGCCGGATAACACCATCTCCTTGTTGGAATTTCTTGATGAGCTGGAGATCATCACCGGTAAAAGGCCAAAGGTAAATTTTGCGGATTGGCGTCCTTCAGACCAGAAGGTTTATATTACGGATACCGCAAAGCTTGAGAAAACGCTTAATTGGAAGATTAAAACAAAAGTCAAGGACGGAATCAATAAGCTGGCTAAGTGGGTAGAGGAGAATGAGAGCTATTTTTCTTGATAGAGACGGAGTAATCAATAGATATCCCGGTGACAGAAAATATGTTACTAGTCAGAAGGAGTTCCGGTTCCTGCCAAATGCCAAAAAGGCAATTGCCAGGTTATATAAAAATAAATTTAACTTATTTGTGATTTCCAATCAGGCAGGCGTGGGAAAAAGGATCTATTCGCAAGATACACTTGAGGCCATCACCAAAAATATGCTCTCACAAATTGAAAAGGCCGGAGGAAAGATTGAGAGAGTTTATTACTGCACCCACCGGGAGGAAGAGAAGTGCGCCTGCAGAAAACCAAAAGCAGGATTAATTAAGAGAGTAAAGAAAGAATATCCTATAGACCTAAAGAAATCTTACTTTATCGGAGATACTATCCGTGATGTGCATACCGCAAGGGCTGCCGGATGCAAATCGGTCCTACTCCTCTGCGGAAAAGAGAAACTAAAAAACAGCGCAGATTGGGAAGTCAAGCCAGATTTCATATTCAATAACCTTCAAGAAGCCGCAGGGTTTATCCTAAAACAAAAATGAGAATTTTTGTTGTGTATGCTTCTGCAGGCGCTGGCCACACAAAGGCGGCAGAGGCAATTTATAGACATCTAAAAGAAAATCTTAATGGTGAAGATGTCCGCATAATTGATGCATTAGATAAAACAACGCCGTTGTTTAGGTTAAGTTATACCTGGGGGTATCCTTTCCTGATAAATCATGCGGTATTCCTCTGGGAGCTGGGTTTTTGGCTGACATTTGTCAGGCCGTTAAGAAGGATTACCAGATCCATAGCCGCACTTGCGGGTTTTTTTAATTCAAGTAAATTTATTGAATTCTTAATTCAAGAAAACCCGGATTTTATCATCTCTACCCACTTCATGACCTGCGAAATCGCAGGTAATCTAAAAAAAAATAAAAAAATAAATTCAGAGGTGATTTCCGTGATTACGGATTTCGGAGTGCACCCGTTCTGGGTTTCAGCTGGAACTGACCTCTATGTTGTAGCTTCTGACTTTACCAGGAAACAGCTTTCTGGCGAGGGGGTTAGCGAAGGTATTATAAAGGTCCTGGGCATCCCCATTGATTCAAAATTCTTAAAGCAATACGAAAGGGGCGCGTTGGCCCGGGGGCTCGGTATAGATAAAGATAAGTTTACGGCGCTCGTTATTACCGGCTCTTTTGGCTTGGGGCCAATTGAAGAGATCGCAGATTTATTGCATAGAGATGTCCAGCTTCTGGTAGTCTGCGCCAAGAACCAGAAATTGTATAAACGATTGAAAGATAGAAATTATCCCAATTGCAGGGTCTACGGTTTTGTAGATAATGTGCAGGAATTAATGGCTGTCTCAGATGTGATTATTACCAAGCCCGGCGGCCTTACAATCTCGGAGGTTTTAGCCATGGACTTGGCCCCGATATTTATCTCTGCAATCCCCGGTCAGGAAACAGAGAATGCAAAAGCGCTTGAATCATATGGAATCGGGTGTAGCCCAAAGGGCATAGAAGAGCTAAAGTATAAAGTCTTGGATTATAAGCAAAATCCGGATAAGCTTAAAGAAATAAGAAAAAAAATAGCAGAGCTGACAAAACTGCATGCTTCAGAGGAGATATGCAATGTTATACGCCAGAGTCGTGCTGGGGCTGCCGGTTGAAGGCCCCTTTGATTATATCGTCACGGCGCCGCTTGAGAAAAAAATAAAAGCCGGCACAAGGGTTAAAGTGAGTTTCGGCCCCAAGAAGGCGGTGGGTTATGTTGTAGGGCTTTCCAAAAAAACCAAGATCAAGAAACTCAAGAGCTTATTAGATTTGATTGATGAGGAGCCGATATTAGATAAGAATATGCTACAGCTTACAAAGAAATTGTCCGAATACTATTGTTGCTCCTGGGGGGAGGCGATTGAGACGGCTTTGCCGGAGGGGTTGAGAAGAGGGAGAGTTCCTTTAAAAGCAGAGAGGACAGTCCCCTTACAAAGCCCTGGAAAAGGTCTGACGGGGACAGTCCCTGCTGCTACCTGTGTATTAATACATGATTTGGATGGAAGGGCGAGGTGGGAGGTTTATTTAAGCCAGATAAAAAATACGCTGGATAACAATAAGCGAGCTCTGGTTTTGCTGCCTGATATTGAAAGTGCCCAAAGAGCTAAAGAGATAATCAGTGTCGGCTTGGGCAGGAATCCTGCGCTTTTGTACAGAAAACAACCCAAAGAAACAGAAGTCTGGCAAAGCATAAAAGAAGGAGAAGCCGATATCGTGGTAGGGACACGCTCCGCGATTTTTGCTCCATTAAAAGATTTAGGGCTCATGATTATTGACGAAGAGCATAATTCCGTTTATAAGCAGGACCAGGTGCCGCATTACCATGCAAGGGAAGTTGCGCTTATACGCTCAAAGCTCGAGAAGGCGAAGCTTATTTTAGGTAGCAGCGCGCCATCCTTAGAAAGTTTTTATTTATCGCGGCGCCATATTTTAAAATACATATCCATACCCAGAAAAACCTCCTTCCCGGAGACGCAAATCATTGATTTGAAGCAGATCCCATTCAGGGAAAGGAAGAGAAATCAGGTTTTTACAAAACCCTTGGAGGCAGAGATTTTCTCTGTCTTGAGCCAGAAAGGCAAAATTCTTTTATTTTTGAATCGCAAAGGATTTGCCACTGTGGCCTCCTGCCACAATTGCGGGGGGGCCTTAAAATGCGAGCGCTGTAATATCAATTTAGTTTATCATTTTAAAGAAGATAAGTTGATCTGCCATTATTGCAACTTCAGGATGGAACTGCCCAAGATCTGCCCTAAGTGCAATTCCGGATATATAAAATTTTCCGGAAGCGGAACTGAAAAAATAGAGAGCGAATTGCACAGGTTGTTCCCGCAGGCAAAAATCGCCAGATTCGATGAAAGCCCAATGGCAGAGGATACTGATATTTTTGTGGCTACCAGCGCAATAATAAAAGAACCGGGCCTACACTTTGACCTCATAGGCGTTCTCTCAATAGACAATTCCTTAAACCGCGTAGATTTTCGCTCAAGCGAGAAGGCGTTTGCTCTGTTAGCCGGACTCTCGGGGTTAACCGACAAAAAAATAATCATCCAGACGCATTACCCCGAGCACCATATTTTTCAGGCATTGGCGAAGCGAGACCCGAATATGTTTTATGAGAATGAATTAAGGCAAAGAAGGCAGCTGGCTTTCCCTCCTTATAAACATTTGGCTTTAGTAAAATTACGCAGTAAAAGGCAAGAGAGAGCGGAAGCTGGGGCTTTAGCGTTATTTGAAAGGCTTAAGGAGCGCAATAAAAACAAACAAATAAAAATTCTTTCAGTTAATCCCGGGCAGCCCTCAAAGCTGCGGGGTAATTTTTACTGGCAAATTCTAATAAGCGGCGCAAGTGCGCAAAATATAAGCAAATTCCTGAAAAACAACTTAAAAGATTTCTCGCATTCAGGTATAATAGTCACGGTAGATATCGACCCGGTTTAAGATGAATATAGTATTTTTTGGAAGTTCACAATTTGCAGTTGCGTCACTAAGGGCCCTTCTGAATACTAGGCATAAGATTCTTTGCGTAGTCACGCAGCCGGATAGGGAAAAGGGAAGGGGCCTTCGCCTTGAAGGCACGCCTGTCAAGACCTTGACAAAGGAAGCGGGCCTCGAGATTTATCAGCCGCCAAAGATCAATACACCTAGTGCGCTAAATTTCCTTAGTAATCTCAATCCTGATTTATTCGTTGTCATTGCTTACGGCCAGATATTGTCACAAGGAATCTTGGATATTCCCAAGATTTTCGCCATAAATGCCCATGCCTCAATCTTACCTAAATATAGAGGTGCTGCACCTATCAATTGGGCAATAATAAAAGGAGAAAAGTCTACCGGAGTTACAATCATTAAGATGACGGCCAAAATGGATGCTGGGGCAGTTATTGAAAAAAAAGAAATTGAAATTATGGAGATCGATACTGCTAAAACCTTGGAAGAAAAATTATCTGGCCTTGCAGCGCAACTTTTGATTGATTCTCTTGAGGTAATAGAAAATAACAGTTATAAATTGGTGCCTCAGGATGAAGGGCAGGTGAGTTTTGCGCCGAAGCTAAAGAAAGAAGACGGATTAATCAATTGGAATAATGAAGCAAAGGAAATCAATAATCTGATCAGAGGATGCCTGGAGTGGCCAGGCGCATTTACTTATTATAAAGGTAAGCTGCTAAAGATTTATAAAGCAACAGTTAGCCCGTTGCCCGTTAGCCCGTTGCCCGGAGAAATACTTGAAATTTCTAAAGAAGGTATCGCTGTGACTACGGGAAAGGATAGTTTAGTTATTCAAGAGTTGCAAATAGAAGGCAAAAAGAGGATGAGGGCGCAAGAATTCATCGCTGGACATAGGATTAGAATAGGTGATAGGCTGGGAGATTAATTCGTGCAGATAACTTATGTCGGCTTGCGCCTCCATAAGTTATGCACTCATTAAAAAAGTAGTTGCACCAAAATCAAACTGTGATATAATTCATTTCTATGCCAGAATTAAGAAAAGATCCGGTTTTAGGTAGATGGGTTATTATTGCCACTGAGCGTGCAAAGCGGCCTGATCAGTTCGGCAGCGCTCCTGCCGAGGGCCCTGCGGAGAAATCCTGTCCTTTTTGTGAGGGAAAAGAATCCCAGACCCCTCCGGAAATCTATGCTGTGAGGCCACGGCTTAGCGCGCCAAACAGCCCGGGCTGGGAATTGCGGGTGGTGCCCAGTATTGCTCCGTTCTTGCGTATAGAAGGCGACCTGGAGCGCAGGGGCAAGGGGCTTTATGATATGATGAACGGCATCGGGGCGCATGAGGTCATCATTGAAACAAATCAGCACATAGCCAATATGGCGGATTTGCCTGAGGAGCAGATATATAAAATCATTAATTGCTATATTGACAGAATCAAGGATTTAGAGGGAGATAAGCGTTTCAAATATGTTCTGGTATTCAAAAACTACGGCTGGATAGCCGGCGGCGGAAGGATCAATCATTCAAGGAGCCAGCTCATCGCAACTCCCGTTAATCCAAAACGCGTCAAAGAAGAGCTGGCCGGTGCCAGGGCTTATTATGATTATCATGAAAGATGCATATTCTGCGACCTGATCAAGCAGGAATTAGAATCCAAGAACAGGCTTATTATTGAGAATGATTCATTTATCGCCATTTGTCCCTTTGCCGCAAGATTCCCCTTTGAGGTCTGGATCCTGCCCAAGAAACACTCCGCAGATTTTATCAGTATTGAAAATCAGGCGCGCAGTAATCTAGCCCGTACGATGAAGCATGTTTTGGCAAAATTAAAAAAGGGGCTGAATGACCCGCCCTACAACTACGTGTTTCACACCGCTCCTTTCAGGCGAGCCAAAGTTGGTTACTGGAAAAGTATAGACTACGATTATCACTGGCATATTGAAATAATCCCGCGCCTGACCCGCGTGGCAGGTTTTGAATGGGGCACAGGTTTTTATATCTGCCCGCTGCCGCCGGAAGATGCCGCAAAGTTCTTAAGAGAGGCAGAAGCTTAAAATGTCTGAACTAAGAAGAGATCCCATTGTAGGCAGATGGGTTATTGTAAACTTGGATCACCCCACTATGCCGGACCAGTATGAGTATGAAAAGCAATCCTGGCGTGGGGGAACCTGCCCTTTCTGTTACGGTAACGAGGCAATGACCCCGCCGGAAATAGATTCCTTTAGAGATGTGCATACTCAGCCTAATACGCCCGGATGGCAGGTTCGCGTTGTGCCCAACAAATTTCCTGCGCTTCAGATTGAAGGAGAACTGAAGAGGCACGGCGTGGGTATCTATGATATGTCCAGCGGCGTAGGTGCGCATGAGGTATTGATTGAGTCGCCATACCATCAAAAAGACATCCCGGATTTATTAAACAATGAAGTTGAAAATTTTCTGGCTATGTACTGCCGCCGCGCGCTGGACCTGATAAAGGACAAGCGTTTTAAATATATCATGGTCTTTAAGAACTTTGGCGCTGCCGCAGGCGCATCTTTAGAGCATCCGCATACGCAGATAATCGCGCTGCCTATGGTGCCAAAGAATGCGGCGGAAGAGATAAAGGGCGCTGAGAATTATTTTGAGTACCGCGAACGCTGCATATTCTGCGATATCATCCGGCAGGAAACGCAGGAGCAGGAAAGGATGATTTTTGAGAATAAACATTTCCTTTCTTTTTGCCCCTTTGTTTCGCGCTTCCCGTTTGAGATCTGGATAGTCCCAAAGAAACATAATTGTTTCTTCTGCCATATGCCGCCTGAGGAGATCCCCTCATTGGCAGCGATACTCAAAGATACTATAGGACAGATAAAAAAGGTTTTTCCGAATCTGTCATATAATTTTATCGTGCATTCTGCGCCGATTAATGGCGACGGAGGCATGGAAGGTTACCACTGGCATATAGAATTCATGCCGAAACTTACCCGCGTGGCAGGTTTTGAATGGGGGAGCGGCTTTTATCTAGTCCCCACCCCGCCTGAAATTGCCGCAAAGCTATTAAGAGAAGCAAAATAATATAACCAAACACAGGAGGAAGGTAAAATGGCTTCTAAAATTGGCATCAATGGTTTTGGCAGGATAGGTCGGCTTGTATACCGGGCAGCGCTGGTTAAGAATTCCAAGGACCTTGATTTTGTGGCAGTAAATGATTTGCCCGTAGGCACAAAGACTCTTGCACATCTATTAAAGTACGATTCTAATTTTGGCACGCTTCAGGCAACAGTTGAGGCAAAAGAGGATTGTCTAGTTGTAAATGGCAAGACCTTGAAGGTTTTGAGCGCGAAATCTCCTGCTGAAATCCCGTGGAAGGATTTTGGCGTTGATATTGTAGTGGAATCTTCAGGAGTGTTCACAGATAAGGAAAAATGCATCGGCCACATCCAGAATGGTGGCGCAAAAAAGATAATTATTACCGCGCCTGCTAAGGGACAGGATATCACGCTGGTTTTGGGGGTTAATGAAAAGAATTACGATCCCAAAAAGCATAATATAATTTCCAATGCCTCCTGCACCACAAACTGCCTTGCCCCCATGGCAAAGGTTTTGCTGGATAACTTTGGCATAAAGAGCGGGCTGATGACCACGATCCACTCTTATACCAATGACCAGAGGATACTTGACCTGCCGCATAAGGATTTAAGGCGCGCGCGCGCAGCAGCAATTTCCATGATACCTACCTCAACCGGTGCAGCCAAGGCAATCGGAGAAGTTTTGCCAGAACTAAAAGGCAAGATGGATGGTTTAGCAATCAGGGTTCCTACGCCTGATGTTTCCCTGACGGATTTAACCTGCAACGTAGAGAAAGATGCTACAGTGGAATCCGTGAATGCTGCATTTAAGAAAGCATCAGAGGCGGATTTAAAAGGCATACTGCAATATTTAACCGAGCCTTTGGTTTCCAAGGATTTCTACGGCTCAGATTACTCCTGTATCTTTGATGCGGAGCTGACGAAGGTAATTGATGGCAGGCTCGTCAAGATCATGGGCTGGTACGACAATGAATGGGCGTATTCCTGCAGGGTAGTGGACCTTTGTGATTACATAGTTAAGAAGGGCTTGTAAGAAAAGCTAACTAAAAGAAGGGACAGTCCCCGCAGAGGGCGGGGCACCAAACCATCCGATAGGTTTGGGCGCCTCCCCTTCGGGGACAGTCCCTCTTTTTTGTCCCTGTTTTTTTTGAAATGAACTACTTATTTATTTTCACAATTCTGGTTGTCGGCTTAAGCGGGATGGTGGCGCAGATATTGATCTTGCGCGAACTTTTGGTGAGCTTCTGCGGCAATGAATTAACCATTGGCATAGTTTTGGCCAATTGGTTGATCTCAGAGGCAGCGGGTGTTTTCCTAATCGGTAAACTCGTTGACAAGGTTAAAAATAAAATCAATGTATTCATTGCTCTGCAGATAGTATTTTCTCTGGCGCTGCCCGCCGGCATATATTTGTGTCGGACATTTAAGGATATAATAGGGGTTCCTTTTGGGGAGGCAATCGGGCTTAATCTCATATATCTGGCCTCCCTTTTTATAATCCTACCGGTTGGATTCTGTCATGGTGCTCTCTTTAGCGCCTACGCAAAAATTTACTCTTCTAGATTTAGAGAATCAGCCAGCGCAATAGGCAAGGTCTACACCTGGGAGATGCTGGGTACGATTATCGGAGGAGTAACTCTGACATATCTATGTCTACCGTATTTAAATTCCTTCCAAACCGTATTCCTTATATCTCTTATTAATCTGGCGATCTGTCTTGTTTTTTTTGGAGAGCCGTTAAACAAAAAATTAAAATATCTGATTCTTGCATGCTTAGTCCTTGCGGTTTTCTTGATTGTAACTAGAGGCGTAGATTATTTAGAGCGTTCATCAATAAAAAAACAATGGGGGGCTAAAGAGGTTTTAGATTACCGCAATTCTATTTACGGAAATATCGCAGTGACCAGACAGCTAGAGCAGTACACATTTTATTATAACGGCATACCGGTAATTACCGCGCCTTTTGCTGACATAACCTTTGTTGAGGAATTTGGAAACCTCCCATTGCTA
>Ga0315285_10001282_pt1 | contig 26280 bp, 20 predicted proteins | sample YL17G09_36_MG_FD_203698 | JGI IMG/M metagenome (GOLD analysis project Ga0315285, IMG submission 203698) | Sediment microbial communities from Yellowstone Lake, YNP, Wyoming, USA - YL17G09_36 | ecosystem: Environmental > Aquatic > Freshwater > Lake > Sediment | place: USA: Wyoming | collected... | reverse complement strand
GCCGCTGAGGTCTTAATAAAATCCCTGCGGGACAACGGCCTTGCTTCTTGTCCAACTTTGTCTTTCATCGATAACCCTTTCGCTTAGCGTACGCGCTCAAAAATTACTCGCGCACTCTCTTGGTTTACCCTCTGTGACTTCAAAAGCAAGCATACCTACAGTCACAGACCCCGTCAAGCGCAATCGTACAGGCCGCCTGCCTTGCAAAACCACTTAGTCTGGGTAATTACGGTATGGTTTTTTGCCGCGTTTGAGTCGGCATATATCCTGCATCCGGCGCAGCCTGGACGTGACAAGTTCTGCCAGCTCTCGATCGCTCATATTCTTTGCCTGCTCGGCGGTTATAGCTTGCCCATAGCAAACCGTAACGTGAGCCGGCGAGAAGACCTTCTTATGCCTCGGCCAGCATTCAAACGCCCCATCAATCAGCACCGGCACTACCGGCACTTCCGCCTGCCGGCACAGAAGGCCAAAGCCCGGCTTAAACGCCCTGATCCGTCCGTCGCTTGTACGGGTGGCTTCCGGGAAAAGGCAGACGCTGTTACCCTGTTTCAGTCTGGCGATGACGGTCTTAATAGATGACACATCCGGTTTGTCTCTCTTAACCGGTATTGCGTTAAGCGAGCGAATCAGCAGGGCAAAAAATCCGTTGCGAAAGAGTGAATCACGGGCAACAAAATGCAGATGCCGCCTCAAAGCCACGCCGCAGAATATCGGGTCGAGAAAGCTCTGATGGTTGCTGGCCAGTATAACGCCTCCCCCCTCGGGGACATTCTTTGTGCCGTAAGCACGGAAACCAAAAAAACCCATGCAAAAAACCCGGCAGCTCCATTGCACCAGCCAGTACCACAACACCTTCAATTCCTCCGTAAACATTTTTCTTCCACGTCCAGAGAAAGGATTAACCGCAGAGCACGCTGAGAGCGCTGAGATTTAGAATCAAGAGGGTTATCTCTGCGAGCTTTGCGGTCTCAGCGGTAAGTATCGCAAGGCCTTCTCGACAACCTCGTCAATACTTAGGTTGGTGGTATCGAGAATAATAGCGTCACTAGCCGGTCTTAACGGACCGACGGTTCTGTGCTGGTCGCTTTTGTCTCTTTGTTCGATGGCCTGCCGCACTTGTTCAAGGCTCTGGTCACAGCCTTTGGCCCGCAGCTCCGCTTGTCTTCTCCTTGCTCTTTCCGGCAAAGCCGCTGTCAAGTAGAATTTCATGTCAGCATCGGGAAATGCCACTGTGCCCTGGTCTCTTCCTTCTGTAACTACTTTTTTATGCCTTGCCGCAAATTCTCGCTGCATCTGGACCAATTTGGCCCGTACTTTTGGCGCAGAGGCGATATACCGTGCGCTGGCAGTTATATCCGGCTGGCGAATCTGCTCGGTGACATCGATCCCGTTGACAAAAGCACGCATCCCCGTTTTCACGGGGACGAGTTTACGCCTGCGAAGGCAGGGGTCTGCCTCGGCTAAGAACTTGAACTTACTTTTTTCCATAACCGCGAGCAGTTCCTGCTCATCGTTCATATCCACGCCGGCATCTTTGGCAGCAATTGTCACCGCCCGGTACATCGCACCGGTATCCAGAAAGGCGGCGTCAAGTTTTTCGGCCAATCGCTGTGCCACCGTGCTTTTGCCGCTGGCTGCTGGACCATCGATGGTAATGACCAAACCTGCCATAACAAGAACCGGGAAACCCCCGGTGAGGGTTCCCGCAAGGCGGGGTCCCAAACTGGGGGCTAAATATTGTTCCACGTTTTTGCCTGGCCTATTTTTACCACGATGATACTCGTATCGTCAACCTGCCTGGCCAGTCCCACGAACCGCCTTCTGTAGCCGAGGATATTTCCAAGCATCTGCTCGGCTGAATCGTTGGTGAACTTTTTTGCGGTCTGCAACAAGCTTTCTCTGCCCCAGAGCTGGCCATCGAAGTTGGTCGCGTCAATCAGCCCGTCGCTATAAAACAACAAGCAATCACCATCTCTTAGTGGTCGGGTTTCGATCTCATATTCGGCCTCTGCCTCGACGCCAAGAACAATGCCCCCTTTGTCCAAATCTACGGTCTGGCCGTCCCTTATTAGCATGGTCGGCTCGTGCCCGCAATTGCAGTAAGTGATGGTCATATCTTTAATGTCGATGATAGTGTAGAACAATGTTACAAACTCACCGTCTCTACATTCCTGGCACATCATTTTATTGAGCTTGCTGATAATTCCCCAAACGGCATCTTTGCTGCTTGTGCCATCTGAGTAAGCCCGCACAGCACCCCGAAATAGACTCATCATCAGCGCTGCGGGAACGCCCTTACCTATCACATCTGCAATCGCCACGGCAACGCAGCTCCGGCCTATCTGGAGAAAATCGTAAAAGTCACCGCCCACCTCGAAACACGGGATATAGGTAGCCGCTATATCCAGGCCCTTTACCCACGGCGCTTTTTCCGGGATCATTCTTCGCTGGATATGCGCTGCCAGCCGAACCTGCTCGGCCATTCGCGCCCCTTCGATCCTCTGGGCATAAAGCTTGGCGTTGGTTATCGCTACGGCACACTGCGAGGCCACCGCCCTGGCCAGTTGTATGTCATCCTCGTCGAAACGTTTGGGTTTAGGACTATACAGCCGAAGCACGCCGATGGGCTTATTCCTGAAACGCATTGCCACCGTGAGCTGACTGACCAGACCCTCCGTGATGGTTGCCTCTTTATATTTGACCCGGTCATCGACCCGCATATCGTCCAGCACCACGGCCTCGCCCGCAAAAGCGGCCTTGACCACCGTATCATCTTTGGTTACCGGCCCTTTGTTGCGGTACTGTTCGCTGAGTCCATAAGTGCTTCGCATCTTCAAGTCGTTGGTCTGTTCATCCAACAGGCGAATCGAGCAGGCCTTGACGCCCACGATCTTAACCGCCGCTTCGGCCAGCTTATCCAGCACTTCCTGGAGCGAGAAATCCCCCGCCACCAGCGTGGTGAGCTGATAAATCTGCTCGTCCCTTTCTAATTGTCGTTTCGTCTTTCTGGACATAACATACTACCACTGCAAATCGACCGGATTATACTTGACTTGAAGCTGCCGGTGAACCTAAATCTCCTTACTACTGCCAGTCGCCAACGATTGTTCGGTTGCACGGGGCAATTAAAAGTGAGCCAGGTTGCCAAACATATAGTTTTTACGGGTCACGTTCAGGGCGTGGGCTTTCGCTTCACCGCTCACCACATAGCCAATCGCTATCGCTTGACCGGCTTTGTCCGCAACCTGCCGGACGGAATGGTGGAAATGCTCGCACAGGGAACGCCCGACGATATTGATAGTTGCATCAGCCAGATACAGGATTCTTTCGCCGGCTATATGAGAGATAGCATCATTGAAGACGTGCCTGTCGATACTCGATATACGGAGTTCAGAATCACCTTCTAATGCCGGTTACCGGCCGACAGTCGCAAAGCGAAAACCCCGCAATACATTGCGGGGCTAACCGGTTTACCCCGGCCTCGGCGCGTCCGGGCAGAGGCCCAGCCGGCGTCCCGATCTTCGCCGAGACGAGTGCGAGCGTTAAACCTCCGCTAATATAACGGTGTAGTTTTTGCCGTAATACTCAGCGCACTTCGGGCAGGTCGTATAGAAAAAGTACAGCTTCTTAAGCTGCCTCGCCTTGGATTTGACGTAGGCCTGCATTTGTTTTGCCCACGTGCCGGCGTTTTTATACGGCCCTTCGAAGACCTTAGTCAGAAAAGTCCCTGATATTCTTGCCATTTCCGCCCCCGGCACGTTTCTGCTGACTGCGATATAAATGTCAGCCCCCCAAGGGGATTTCTCATCCGAAAGCATAAGCGGCTGCGGCGCAAGAGCATCCGCTTCCTTGATCATCTCCATATTTCTGACCATCACTTTGCCGAAGTTTAGCGGAATATGCAGAAAGCTTTTGACACGGTCTTTGACAAATAATCTATCCTGAAAGGTTATTTCTTTTTCGTCCCAAGGTTCAGGATTAAACCTCGGACAACAACCCGTTTCTGAATCATAAAGTTTGTCCATGAGTATCTCCTCATCATTTTGCGCAATAATCCTCATAACGGCCGCCCCAATGTCGCGCCAGAAGCTTTTCCATTTCATCAATGTAACCGGATTGCTGGGACCAAAAGCATCCGCCGCACAGCAAAAAAGATCAGGCGTAAATGTGGCCCCAGCCAAAGCAGCGCATCCGGCACAACGCACCGACGACGGCGATTTCTTCAGGGTCAGCATAACCTCGCCCGATGGCCCAGTCAACAGCATCCACTAAATCGCCGTGCATTTTGCCGCCCAAGTGCTTATCGCCTGCGTTGACGAACGCCTTTCCATAGCCTGCGGAGCCGAGGCTTGTGGCTCGTCGCTCGTCGCTCGCATCACGGGTCACGAGCGACTGGTCACGGGTCACGGGATTGCGCTGCCCGTCTCTATCAGAGTGCTTCAGAGTTACTGGCCTGAACGGTGAGGCTGTATTTGCATATTCTTGTCATACTCCATAATGAAGCTGTATCGCACAACCGTTGCCTTTTCCCCGACGCTATTCGGCGCCAATTGCAGGTCCCATCGCAGGATGCCTTTTTTCCGCGCGGTTCGCAGATACTCGGCGTCTTTGCTCAGCTCCGGGTCGGCTTTTTCAAGCTCTACTTTAACGGAAGTGTCATCCGTGTATGGCAGACGGTCGAGCAATTTTAGCTTCACCGGCGTATTCTTGTAGCTGCTCAGAGCAATACGGTAATAATAGGTGTCGATTCGGTTGCCGCCTTGAATCCGTGATTTCTTGTCTTCGAGCTCGTGGGCGACGCGAACTTGCGAATCTATGCCGAAGCCCGCTGTGAATTGCTCGCCGATGGTAACTTGAGGCAACTGTCCCTTGCCGACAAACTCGCCGTTGCGGAACATAGTTGCCTGGCCGGGCAGAAGGATGGTGTCACTGTCGTTAAGCAGGTCCGCCTGAAGGTAAACATAGTCGGTCAGCAAAGGCGCGGCCAGCAAGACAAATTCGGCTTTCGCAGTAATCGTGGCGATGCTTACCAACTGCTGGTCACTCCGGCTGGGCAGCGTCAATTTGCCGGGCAAATCGTATGTTACACTGATTCCCTCGATGCGGGAAACTTCGGCTATCTGTCGCTGGAATTCCTCGACCTCTTTCCGGCCAACGCTGAAAACAAACGCCTGGCTTTGAATCGCCAGCTCGTTAAGCTCTACATTCGCTGCCGCGCCCTTTTTGACATTGGCCTTTCGAGACATTAGATACTGTCGAGCGTGTTCCGCTCCCAGCAGGGGCTGTTGTCCCGCTTGTTGTGCGGGGGCAGAAGCAGAAAGGCTCACAAGCATTGGTTCCAGAATCGGAGCGGCGGCGACCATCGTTGGCTCGGCGGTGGAAAGGCTTAAAGCGATGCCGTTCCAGTCTTCGCCGCTGGTCTGGTTAACCACCGCGTGGTACTCAATCAAGGCGTTCGATTTGTCGGGGTCGGCGCGAAGGTTGTATTGCGGCACCCAGTTGGCTCCGTCCACCAGGTAGCTTAGCTCTATGATTGCCTTCTTGGGCTGCCGCGAAGCAGGGTCGCTCTTACTCTGGCTGCTTAGGAAAAGCACCGCTTCTCGCTCGGCGCGAGAGCTGCTGCCGGCGAGTTCCTGGCGTTTGCGCTGGAGCAGCTCCAGCTCCTTTTGTAGATTGGCCTGCAGGTCGCCAAGCTTAAGCGTCTTTTCATGCCACTCGATAGATTTCTCCTCAAGATACTGTGTGAACGACTCAATTTGTTCGGACTGCATCACCGAGCGGTTCAAATCAACGTTGGCGGCGTCCACGCTCAGCTTCCATAAGTCTCTAAACTTATTCCGTAAATCGTTGATATTTTCCTGTTCGCTTTTTGCGTGGTATTGTTTGTTCTTGAGGTCTTCTATCTGGGCGTCTATTTGCTTGACTTCTTCCCGCGTGTCTTCTTTGACTGCTTGCTCGCGATATCTTACGCTCAGCACCTTAACGTCGCCTACCGTCTGCGCATACAGACTTTCGGGAATGATCCTGGCCGGCAAGTTTTCGACTATCAGCTCAGAGGTGCCCGGCGGCAGGTCAATACTTATGGCCCGGCTCACCAGGGCTTGGCCACGATAAACCGTCACTTTTGAGATCGTGCCCGCTGTTCTGGGTGCATCGGCAAAAGCCAGACCGGCCAATAAGCCGGTTATCGCAGCCGCAAGTATGGACGTTTGCGTTCGGTTCTTCATTCTTTGGCTCCTTTCAAAAAGGTTCTTAGAATGCCCTGTTCAGATTATGTGACAATATCGGTTGAGAACAAAGTAAAATGTGTGTAAAATAACCGCTGCGGTTTTTTACAAAACATTTACAAATCCCGTGCCTAAGTTTGGCTTATAATATAAATGAGGACATATTATGGCTTCGCAAGAAAATATGCACATACTCGTGGTTGAAGACGAGCAGAAAATTCGGACTGCCCTGATGGATTTTCTCGAGTTTCACGGCTTTACGGTCACGCCTGCCGTAGACGGGCTGGAGGCGCAGCGCATCGTCAGCGAAGGTAAGTTCGATTTGATTCTGCTTGACCTGATGCTGCCGAAAATCAGCGGCGAGCAACTGTGCTCTATATGGCGGCAGAACGCCTTGCAGACCCCTATTATTATGGTGACGGCCAAGGGACAAGAAAAAGAAAGAATAAAGGGGCTGGACCTGGGCGCCGATGACTATATTACTAAGCCGTTTTCGCTCGAAGAGATGCTGGCAAGAATCAAAGCCGTGCTGCGAAGAACAGATCCTACGCGAGCGGTCGGCCAGGCTTTTAGGTTTGCAGATTTGGACATCGATGTCGGAGCACTTAAAGCCAGACGCGAGGATAAAGAAATAGAGATCACTAAACGCGAGGCGGCAATCATACAGTATTTTGCCGCCAATCCGAATCGGGTCATCAGCAGGGAAGAACTATATAAGGAAGTCTGGCACGATACGATGACCGACTTAGGCACAAGAACAATGGATATGCACATCGCAAAGCTAAGGAGCAAAATCGAGCCGGACACTGCTGATCCAACGATCATCAAGACGGTCAGAGGTGCAGGCTATAAGTATGAAGTACGGAATTAACCGCCGAGAGCGCCGAGATCACAGAGCTAACTAGTATTTACTCTGCGTGCTCCGCGAACTCAGCGGTAAAATTGTTTGCCGAGGTCGATAGAATCAAGTGTACCTACGCCTATCTATTCTGTCTGCGATAATTCTCGCTGCCGTGTGCGGGTTGAGCTGGCTGGGATACCGCGCCATCGAGATACGGGCACAGGGCCTGGAAGGGGCCCGGCTGGGCCAATTCGCAGAAGTGGCGGAACAAATCCGGCAGGACGTGAAACGAAAGCTGGATGAGTTTATGCAGAGAGAGCAACAGCGCCCCTGGACCGACTATCAGTACTACTATGTGCCCGAGAACGTGGTGGCCGATCAGCAGATGCCGCTGCTGCGTTCGCCGCTGGGCGACCGGCTGGAGAACAACCTGGCGTACGGCAACTTTCAAATCGAGCCTGAAGGAACAATTGTAACCCCCTACTACCGGCAAGAACAGTTGCAGCAAGGCGGGCAAGATGAGCAAGCCGGCAAGGTCGACGCTCACCTAAACAACATTAGACAGAACCTGCTGCCCGCGTTAAGCTCCACTTCGAGTGGATTCAAGTTTCCTTCCAGCGTGTCTGCAAAGTCGTATGCGTCCGCAAAACTTGCCTTAGATTCTTTCTCGGTTGATACGAAGGGACTCGCCAAGGATCAAAAAGTCGCCGAAGGCAAAGAGCAACAAACTCAGGCCAAAGGCGGACGCAAGAAACAATACACCATCGACAGCCTCCAAGAAGCGTCTCAACAGGCACAGGTCATCAACCAACCGCGCTCAATCGTGGCCTCCAATGTGGCCCAGAACACCGAGCCGGTCCAGCAGCAAGCTGAGCGTGAAAATGCCGCAGTCCTGGATGAGCTGGCCCGTCAGCACGATGTTGTTCAAGCACGTATAGCTCAAAGCCAGCCAGCGCAAATGCAACAACCAGCCCAGCCTCCTGCTCAACAATCCGCCGCAGGCGGACCTGGCGAGCCGGGCCAAACTGAAACCGTGCAGATACGCATCGAACCATTCGTGCCGCTGGTTGTGCCCAGCCAGGCCGGTCAGCAATCTGTGTTCGGTGGGCAGGTTTTTCTGCTCAGGCACGTGCAAATCGAAGACAGGCACCTGTTGCAGGGATTTCAACTCAACCAGAAGCGGCTAATCGAGGAGATTAAGGAATCCGCCGAGCGTTTTATGCGCCAAGGAATGACATTCGAGCTGGTTCAAACGCCAGGCGCCGAAACGGTAGAAAGTGACGCCGGCAAAGCGATCTCCTACACCGCCATATTGGACTTCGGCTTCGGAGATTTGGTATTGAAGCTCAAAGAAATTGATCCTGCCTGGATAGCTAAACAGATAAGTCAGATTCGGAACTGGTATTTCAGCATTATTACGGTGGTGCTTCTGGCGGTGATGCTGGCACTGGGCAGCTTATGGCTGGCCGCACGGGCACAAATCAAACTGGCACAAAAAAAGGACGACTTCATATCAGCCGTCTCACACGAGCTTCGGACGCCGCTGACTTCAATCCGAATGTACTCGGAAATGCTGGAAAAGAACTGGGTCAAGTCAAAAGACAAGCTGACCGAATACTACAAAAGCATGCGGCAGGAAAGCGAAAGGCTCAGCCGGCTAATAGAGAACGTGCTGGACTTTTCCAGAATCCAGAGAGGTCGAAAAAAGTACGCGTTCAGCCTGGGTGACATCAACGCATGTATCGCAGAGGTCGTCGAGATGATGACGCCATACGCAGCGGAGAACGGCTTTTCTATAAGGAAGGAATTCGGCGAGCTTACACAGGCGGCTTTTGACCGTGACGCTGTCACCCAGATAGTGGTCAACCTGCTGGACAACGCAATCAAGTACGCACGCAGCGCCGAGGACAAAACTATTACGGTTCGTACCAGAAGTGATGCTCAATTCGTCACGATTGAGGTCGAAGACCATGGCCCAGGCGTCCCGCATCGCCAGCGGAAGAAAGTCTTTGAGCAGTTCTATCGCTGCGGCTGCGAAGCTACTCGTGAAACTGCCGGCACGGGGCTGGGATTGGCGCTTGTGAAAAAATTCACCCAGGCACACAACGGCTTTGTGGAAATCCTTACCGCCAAGCCCACCGGAGCAATCTTCAGAGTGGCCTTAGCTGCCCCGCGGCCAGCGCAGCTCGTGGCTAAGCCACAAGCTGCCCGGGTGCAATAATTGTCAAGGGACCCCGCTTGGCGGGGACCCAGCGCCGATGTGCTTGTCGGCAGTTGAGCCGAAGCAAATAAACGAAGTCAGGATTAGCCCGGCACCAACAAAAAATAGCACCAGCCGTCGGCGGGGTTCGCTACACCGAGTAAGCCAGGCAGGGGTCGCTTCCTGCGGGAATTTCGAATTTTCAGGGTGGGTTCTCGACTGCTCTGCCAGGACACTCCCTTCGGCGGAGCTCTCGTCTCGGCGAAGGGCCGAGCCGTAGCCGGACAGGGCACGTCTGGCAATAGCTAATTGCTCCAGCGTTGCGCTGGGGTACACGGTGTTTGGCTCCTGACGCTCAATGCCCAGAGCAGCCGGGGCAAGCCTCTCAAATAGGTTGGGATCTGCGTCTAATAACTCCAGCAGCACATCATACTCGGAGTTTAGAGATCGCAGCTGGGCAAGTGCTTCTTGCGCGCCGTTTAACAGTTGCCTGTTCCGAAAGTACGCAGTCAAGTCATCGCAAAGGATGGCTCCGGCCACGGCTCCCGCGCCGATGCCAAAAAAGACCATAAATATGAGCCTTCGGATGATATTTTGCCCATCCATGGCCTAAACCATATATAAACCACAGATGACCCGTGACCCGAGCGACGAGCGACGCCTCATCCGTGGCTAATTCGATATCCTACACCGGATAAACAGGCAGTTGTTCTCTGAGCAGCTCGTAAATCTTTTCGTTCTTTTGGATTGCCTGCTGAGCGGTCTTTCTAAACAGAGTTTTCAGCTCCTCGAAGTCCGTAGTTCTAAGAGCTGCCAAATCCTTTTTCTGGCCATCGCCGGCGTTTGCCGCAACGAACTTTGCCATTGTTTCGGCTGCCATTTCTCGAATGAGCTGCCATAGCTCTTTACCCTGGCTGGCGGCAATCGCCCGACCCAAAGCCAGCGACAAAGACAGAATGGCATTCATTCCCAGAACGCCTTTTCTTTGCATCACATGTATCTTATCCTCAACTGCAGCCTCTTTGGCGAGCATTCCCGCAGCCGCCGCTTGCTCGCCCTCAAGGCGGAGCAGCTCTCTGTCTACGTCAAGCAGACTGCCCAGTTGTGCAAGCCTCTTTCCCATGAAGGCTTTGGCAAGCACGGTTTCGATATGCCTGACCGCCTCCATACAGCCTTTGCCGTCGTAGCGCCTGGCCTCTCTCCAGCGATTCAGCAGCTTCTCATCGTTCTTGGCCTTGATAGCGGCAAAGTCCAGGCTTTTCTTGAAGCGATATGTGCCGTCTCCGGCATCATTAAATAGATCCGGGTACTTCTTAGTGAGCTCACCGGCGGTAATGATGCTGTCTACGTAGTGGATTGCCTCATCCACGCCGGCTGACTGGCCAAGCGGTGTCGAGCCTTTGAAACGAATGATTCCGGTCCTGCCCAGGAACAAGGTCGCAGCGGCAGACGGGATGCCGGCATTGGTTGCCTCCTCGGTTCCGCTGACGGCTTCAATGGCCAACATTCGCATCAATAGGGCGGCGATGTCGATCTGGGCCGCATCGGGCGCGACTGTGACGTCATCCCTGCCGGTCAGTATCCGTACCAATTCCTTAACGTTTTCTCCTACTTCTTTCCTTTCCTGGTCTGTCATTTCTCTCTGCGAGGCTTTAACCAGGGCTATTATTTCCATGACGCGTCCGTACTTTTGCAGTCTCTCGGTATTAGCGCCGCCGCCCGCCTTCATACCGAGGGCGTTCATTGCTGTGGAGATTTCCGCCTCGAAGGGGTCATTCGGCGACTTGGAACGGTGAGAGACGACCAGCTCTGCCCCATAACCGATGGCCGTTAGCATTGCCAGCACCGTTTCCGACAGAGTTCCGATCTGGTTGGCTTTTATAAGAGCGGCATTGATTTCCTCGTTCTTGGCACAGGCTTCAATGTTCTCGTCTTTGGTGGTGACCAGATCGTCGCCGATAATAAATATCTTGTCCCCGAGCTCCTTCATCAGTAGTTTCCAGCCGGCATGGTCCAGCTCGCCGAATCCGTCCTCGATGGAAAGGACAGGTATCCCTTCGTCCATAGCTTGCTTGTAAAGTGCAAGTATCCCATCCCTGCTCATATCGACCTTGCCCTTGTCTCTCCAGAAGCGATACATTCCGACGGAGTCCTTCTGCCCGGTCTCTTCGCGGTAGGCGTTTTCCAGTTCCGACGCAGCCGGATCAAGTGCGATTGCCACATCTACGCCGGGCACATATTCGCAGTCCAAAATGGCCTGTTTCATCATTCTCCACAGCCTCTGTTCAGGCACTCTATCGTTGGGTTCTTTATCCACGTAGGTGGCAATGCCCCCTTCGCTGCCGACGCCCATAACCTTCGCCCCGGGGGCGGACTCGATGATCTCCTTCAGGCGATATTGTAATTTCACCGTCATTTCCTGTGCGTCTTCGTATGTCTTTGCGGACAGCGGCATAAACATGCTTTCCTGCATGCTGATGTTGCTTTCGGGGTATTCCTTTTCGGTATGCCGGCCGCCCATCGCGCAGTTTCTGAACTGCCAGGGAGCGGTAACTTTAGTGCCGTCCGGCAGTCTGACTTCTTGCATCCTGGTTTTGAGCAGTTTCTCTTTTACCTGCTTCACCTGATAGAGCCAGCTTTCCTTTGAAATTGCCGCAGCGGCTCTGGCGGCCTGCTCCGCGGCGATTTTCTCTCTGGCCCTGAATTCTCTGAGCTTGCCGGGGTCTGCAAGCAGCCGGTCCAGAAGGGCCACGCACCCCGGAGCCATGAAGAACCGACCTATGTAAACAAGGATATCTATTTTCGCGGCCAACCCCACGCATAAGCCGATGACAGCAATCGGCAAGAATATCATGGCCAAATACCCGCTCCAGATGGGTGCGGACGCCGCCACCGCCAGGTTGTACGGTGCGTCGGGCGCGAAGTTACCGCCTTCCTTTTTGACGCCGTAGAACCTGCCCCACGGTATCAAAAGAAACATCTTGACGTACCATCCGAGCTTGCCGCCTCCGCCCTGAACAATGGCGTCGGCTTTTTCTTGAGAATCCTTATTGAGAGCCGTCAACCTAACGGCTGTTAGAAAGTGGCCCATCTCGTGGATGGCAATGCCAATGTGCCAGGACAGATACCAGATAGCTAAAGAGATGAAGGTCTCCCAGCTTACGAACATGAAACGCAGCGTCTCGAACTTGCTCTGGACGTCGGCTGGAACACTCAGCACCGATGAAATAAACGCAGCGTGGAAAGAAACCAGTTTATGATTGGCGATTACCCAGCCGCGTTCCAGGTATCCTACGGCGTTCTGTAGCGGATCGAATTTTTGGTCTTTTGCATGTAACATGTTGCCCATTCTAAAATTCTCCTTATCTAAAACGGTGGTGTTCAGAACATATTCTTAAATTGCATGGCTAATAGTATTCAATTATCCTTTTATTTCAAATATCTTCCAAAATTTCGTATATTTTGCTGATCTTGCTGATTCCGCGAATAGTAAACTTTTTAATCGGTTTATAGTCAACCAGCAACTGTTGACAATAAAGCTGGTTGCACAGGCTTGGTGATTTTGAAAACTTCTTTGGCGATAAATAAACTATTGTGCTCCTTCTTCATCTAACTGCCAGCTTTAACCGCTGTTTTAGCCTTCATAAAAAAAGGAATTGAAGCCAGTTGTGTTACGACTGAAAAAGCAATTAGCGCGGGTATCGATATATCGTAGAATATGCCCATCAGCACACTCCCAAGAAACCAGAATAGACCATAGCCCGCATTAAACACCCCGTAGGCCGAACCCCTTTTATTTGCCGGAATCATATTAGCTATTGCCGCTCTCATTATTGATTCCTGTGCCCCCATCCCGATTCCCCATAGTGTTATTCCCACGACGGCGGTGTAAAAGCCGCCCAAAAAGACCAAAGGAGCAAAAAGCGAAGATATTACAGAGGCGGCGATAAGAATAGATACACCTCTGCGGTCAAACAGACGTCCGAATAAAAGCGCCGCCAGAGCGTCAATTCCCATAGCGATAGCGTAAAGAATAGGTATACAGTTATCCGAAGCAATCGAGACCTTTTTGAAGTGATAAGCCATCAATGGAAAATCAACATATCCTGCGGCCACAAGAGCCACCGCGCAAAGGTATATCCAAAAAACAGGCGGAAAACCTTCGGTATTGAGCGTAGCCGCGCTTTTTTCTAAATCTTTTGGCCTGGGATAAAGGTGCCTTGATACCAAAAGGACAATTAACGCCAAAAGGGCGGGTATAAATAGTATTGTGAAACTTGCCTTATAGCCGCCTTTGACGTAAAGAACCGCGGCGACAATTAAAGGCCCGGTCATTGCTCCTATTTGGTCCATTGCCTCGTGCAGGCCGAAACCCCTGCCTCGTCCAATATCCTTGGTCGCGTGTGAAAGCATCGCATCCCGGCTAGGGGTCCGAATGGCTTTGCCTATCCTCTCGGTAATCATAAGCGCCGCGGCAATTTCCCATCGCCCCGCCAATGCCAGAAGAGGAACAGCCAGAAGATTAACGGTGTAGCCAGAAATTGTTATTAGCCAATATCTCCCGGTCTTATCACTAATATATCCAGAGGCGAGCCGAAGTGCATACCCGAGCAGCTCTCCTGAGCCCGCTACGATTCCGACCACCATTCCGCTTGCACCTAAAAGAGCAAGATATGGGCCCGCGATACTGCGTGCCCCTTCGTATGTCATATCAGCCAAAAGACTGACTATGCCTAATAGAATGATGAATCTAAAAGCCGTCCTTTTAGTTTTTATTTCATTTTCTGGCATAGGTTTGCTTTTTGCCGGTCGCGTTTCAACTTGTCTTCGATGAATCTAAGAAGTATATGGCTGTCCCCCTCAATTTTTTGTTTTCCGACAACTTGGAAAACGCTTGAAGAGGTTCAGAATATCGCTCAAGTTTATAGAGGCAATGGGCTAGATGTTCATTGAATGCCGGTTCAAACGGATTAAGCCAAATAGCGCGACGCCCTACTTGAGTAATTGTTTCTTCGAGTAAAAGTCGAACATTACTACGGTTCAATTTATTCATAAAAAACTCCTTCCTTTGGTTCTGGAAGGATTTTTTTGCCTGTTCAGTTGCCCACTCCCACCAAAACCAAATTATCCCGGTAGGAGTTATCAGCCTTATGGCGGTTATATGGGGGAACTCCATCCCCTGATCTTGACTTAAGATAATGAAATAGTCTCGGCCTCTTTTGTCAATAAAAATTCTGCCTGCTAATTATGGGGCCGCCCCCCAGAGGCCGGCTGGTCCGCCACAGGCCGATCAACTCTTCACAGCTATTTACAATTGTCAATTGTCAATTTACAATTGCCAAACGGAGAACCGAACTGGAGTCTTCTTGGCGAAAGGAGTGTCTATGAACGAGAACCCAGAAAATCATGAGAACGAGATTGATGACCTTAAAAGACAGGTGGAACACTTTCAGCAGGAAAAAGAAAGGGTCAGAGCGATAGTAGGCAAAATTGGGGGCGTGCCCAAATTTCGCACCAAACTCGCCAACGCCATATTTATAATAGTCGTGGCTGCATCCCTTATAGTCTCCGTAATCACCGGGGACAGATTACGGCTGTTGATGATTGAGGTGGCACTGGTGGCACTGTCGCTCAAAATCATCTATCTGATACATTGCATGATGCGCATAAGTCATTTCAAGTTCTGGATACTCTCATCGATCGAATGGCGCATTAACGAAATGATGATGTATATAAAACAAAGGAGTTAAACATGAACAGAATGAAACATGCAATCGAGCTTTGGGCACTTGTGTTTGTGGGGCTGAGCTGTCTACTGTGCAGCACGGTCAAGGCCGAGGACCCCTGGGTTGTATTGCAGGGCGGCGATGGCCCAGGCAAAGGCAAGCACATCGTTTTTGTCACCGGCGATGAGGAGTATCGCTCGGAAGACTCTATGCCCCAGTTGGCTAAGATTTTGGCTGTCCACCACGGCTTCAAGTGCACGGTGCTCTTTGCCGTCAATAAAGAAACAGGCGAAATCGACCCTGTTACAGTCGACAACATCCCTGGTCTGGAAGCTCTAAAAACGGCTGACTTGATGGTGCTCTTCACCCGCTTCCGCGAACTTCCCGATGAGCAGATGAAATACATTATTGATTACACCAACTCGGGTAAGCCGATTATAGGACTGAGAACAGCGACGCACCCATTCTATTACCGCAAGCACAAAGACAGTCCCTATGCCAGATATAGTTTTGAAAATAAGGAATTCAGCGGGGGTTACGGACGCCAGGTTTTGGGTGAGACCTGGATCAACCACTATGGGCAGCACCAAAAGGAAAGCACACGTGGGCTCATCGCACAGGGCATGGAAAAGCATCCCATAGTCAAAGGCGTTGACGATATCTGGGGTCCATCAGACGTCTACAGCATAACAACGCTGAGCGGGGACAGTAAGCCCCTAATCATGGGACAGGTGCTCAAGGGCATGAACCCACAGGATGAACCCAATCCGGATAAGAAGCTGGTGCCCGTAGCCTGGACCAAGACTTATACAGCCGAACAAGGGAAAACTGCCCGCGTTTTCACTACGACCATGGGGCACGGAGACGACTTGAAGAACGAAGGCTTTCGCCGCCTTCTTGTAAATGCTTGCTACTGGTGCATGGGCATGGAAGATAAGATTCCGGCCAAGAGCACGGTTACTCTGGTTGGCCAATATAATCCCAATCCCATCGGGTTCGGCGGCCATAGAAAAGGCGTGAAACCGTCGGATCACAAGCTCGGACATTAGAGAGGTCTAACTGAGGCACTGAAATGGCTTCCATAATAATAACGTCCGGAGAACAGAAGGGCGACTATTACCCGCTTGGCCATCGGACAAACGTGATTGGCCGGGATGAGGCTCTCCTGATCCAGATATTAGACGACCTGGTCTCACGTAAGCACATGCAGATACGCTTTGATAAAGAAACGAGCCGGTATTACGCGCTGGATATGAAGAGCAAACACGGGGTCTTCATCAACGGCAGGAGAATCAGCCAGGAAACTGTTCTCGCCGAGGCAGACCAAATCTTGATCGGAGAGACTACTCTTTTATTTACCGACCAGGACTTCGACAGCCGGGAAAGTGCCCTGTCCCACTTCAAGAAGGTCGGAGAACGGATGCGTCCCACACACATTGACCAGGAATAGCGACCCCGCGTAAAACGCGGGGCTAAATATTTAGCCTGCGGTTTCACCGGCGGTTCTGGCGTGGAGTTCGACCATTTTTTTCATTCGCCGGGTGACCCCGGCGCGCCGGGACCAGGCGCTGTAGGGCAGGCGCCACAGCCAATTGCCTTTTGCCTTGGCAGGATGATTCATACGAGCTTCTGCGCCCAATCCCAGAACATCCTGCATCGGAATTATGGCTATTTTTGCCGGCGACGCCATAGCCAACCGTATCATTTCCCAATGCACGTCTTTTGTAGAGACCTTTCGGCCACAATAGTCAAAAAGCCGGCGTTTCTGCTGGCTTGTCGCATCGTGCTGGAACCAGCCTCTGGTGGTATTGTTGTCGTGGGTGCCGGTATAAACCAGACAATTCTCGCTTGTGTTGGCAGGATAGTGCGGATTGCTTTTGGGGTCGCCGTCAAAACCGAACTGCAATACCCTCGTGCAGGGGATGTTGTACTTGTCTATAACCTCTCTGACATCCGCCGTAATATGGCCCAAATCCTCGGCAAAAATCGGCGCAGAAGGGATTTGCTTGAACAACGCAGCGAAGAACTTATCTTTGGGCGCTTCCACCCACTCCCCGCCAATAGCGGTTTTCTGGCCCGCCGGCACCTGCCAGTACGCGCAAAGGCCGCGGAAGTGATCTATCCTGACAAGGTCATACAACCGAAGATTATGCCTGATACGGTCCATCCACCAGGCGAAATCCGTATCCTCTAAATACTTCCAATTGTAGACCGGATTACCCCACAATTGCCCGGTCCTGCTGAAATAGTCCGGCGGCACGCCCGCTACGTATCTTGGCTTTTTGGCCCTGGTCAGCTTAAAGACCTCCGGATGCGCCCATACATCCGCGCTATTATAAGCCACATAAATAGGTACATCTCCGATGATCTTTATCCCCCGTTGTCCACAATAACTCTTTAAGTGAAAGTATTGCTTGTAAAATACATATTGAAGGAAACATTCGCGCTGGTAGTCAGCCTGCAACTGGCGCCGCACCGACTTTATAGCCTGTTTTGACCTATCTCTTATTTCGCTGGGCCATTCGCACCATCCGCCTTTGGCGGACTTTCCGAGCCGGCGTGATAGCGCCACGAACGTCGCAAAATCCTCCAGCCAGAATTTATTCGCCCGGCAAAACTCTTCGAAGTCGTGACCCGTCGCCCGTGGCCCGTGACCCGAGCGACGAGCAACGAGAGACGAGCGACGAAGAGCAGCGAACCTCTCAAACGCTAAGTTTAGCAGCTCGGTTTTGTATGAAGATACCCGTGCGTAGTCCACGGCACTGTGCGGAAAAGCAGGCACAGACTTAATCTGGCCTTTCTCAAGCAGGCCGTCACGATACAGAAGCTGCGGGCTTATCAGTAGCGGGTTGCCCGCGAAGGCAGAAAAACAATTGTACGGCGAGTAGCGGGTTTTTGCCGTTGTGTAGTTGAGCGGCAGAATCTGCCAGAAGCTCTGGCCGGCATCTTTCAAAAAATCCGCAAACTCGTAGGCGGCAGGCCCAAAATCGCCTATGCCATACTGCGACGGCAACGAAGTAATGTGCATCAATATGCCGCTCCGGCTGCGGCTCGGCGCTCCGCCGAGACGAGTGGCTCTTTTTCTGAGCATCTTGGAATTTTCGATTGTCAATTTACAATTGTCAATTGAAAATGTCGTAAGGCGTCCGCTGAGGGCGGACTCGTAGGGACAACCGATGGGATTTGCAGAGCTAACACTTGCAATCGCTGTAGCCATACTGCCTTTAACAGGGAACCCCGTCAGGGCGGGCCTGGATAATATCGGCGAGTATAAGCAATTGTTTAACGCCATGCGCATCGGCATCATCACCAACCATACCGCTTACAGCAGCGGCGGGCAATACATAGTAGATGTATTTCGCGGCATCGATAACGCAAGGATCGCGGCACTTTTTAGCCCGGAACACGGCATCAATGGCGCCCAGGAGGCGGGAAAGGCAATCGAAGGCCGGGTAGATACGCGATACAATCTGCCTGTTTACAGCCTGTACGGAAAAACCAATAAGCCTACGGCAGAAATGCTGAAGAATATCGATGTCCTTGTCTTCGACATCCAGGACATAGGCGCTCGCTTCTACACCTATATTTCCACCATGTCTTTGGCAATGGAGGCCGCCGCCGAATGCGGCAAGCGTTTTGTCATTCTGGATCGCCCAAACCCGATAAATGGGCTGAAAGTTGAAGGTAATATTCTTGAGCCGGCGTTTAGCAGCTTTGTGGGAATGCACCCAGTTCCGGTAAGACATGGCATGACCGTAGGAGAATTAGCAGAGATGTTCAACCGGCAGGGTTGGCAAAAAAATGGCGTCAGGGTCAACCTTATCGTTATACCGATGACCGGGTGGCGCCGCCGCTTGTGGTACGACCAGACGGGTCTCACCTTTATCAAGCCTTCGCCTAACATTCCTGACCTGCAAACGGCTGCCCTTTATCCCGGCTTATGTCTGCTGGAGGGTACAAATGTTTCGGAGGGCCGAGGCACCGAAATGCCGTTTAGGCAGTTTGGCACACCCTGGGTCGATTCAGAAAACCTCGCCGGGCGGCTTAACCAGTTGAATTTATCGGGACTGCGATTTGAGCCGACCGACTTCACACCCACCAGTTCGAAATACCAGAGTCAGAAATGTCACGGGGTCAAGATCACCATAACCAATAGAGACCTGCTCAAACCATATTACAGCGGTATTATGATCATCAATGAGCTTTTCAGAATGTACCCGGAGACCTTGCAGTGGAAGACACAGCACTTCGACCACTTATGTGGGACGTCGTCTGTTCGCCAAGCTATTACAGCACGGTCATCGCTGGAAAAACTCAGAAACCGCTGGGAGCCAGAGCTCAAATCCTTTCTTGAGGTCCGAAAGAAATATCTGGTGTACCCGGATTGAATGCCGCCGACACACGCGCGTTCAGCGTATAGCGGGCAGCGTACAGCAGTACTAAACGCTCCACGCTCCACGCTGGGTCCTGTGGAACGGGACAGGCAATTTCACCGATTCAGGACTCCATTTTGAGATACCTTAGGTTCCCCGACCTGTCGGGGGTCCCTTGCAGCGCTACCATTATTGGTTTTTGCCACAGAGAGCGCAGAGGAATCAGAGGAAGTATTCAATTTTCTTATCTCTGTGAACTCTGTGGTCTCTGTGGCTTTTTTCAAAGTGGGGCCCTCAAACAGCGGATAGCCATTCGCGTGCCCGTTGCGAGCCTGCTGCCCCGCGGCCAGCGCAGCCAGTTGAACACCCAGCCGCTCTTCGGCTGCGGTTAGCACTGCTCCCAGCATCTGCGGATAAGACATACCGCCGACCTTGGCCATTTTTGCCAGGTGACCATCCCAGCACCATCCCGGATTTGGATTGACCTCCAATATCTTAGGTTCGCCCTTTGCGCTGACACGCCAGTCAAAACGGCAGTAATCCCTGCACTCGAGCCGCTCAAAAAGCTTCAAGCAGCACTCAATAACAAACTTCTCCATATCGTCGGGCAGATTGGCAGGGGCGGACCTGACGTTCCAATATGGTGAATCGGGCAGCCACTTGGCTTCATAGCCGCATATTCTCGGAAGATCCGCCGGCAGCAATGAATAGTCTTCTTCGATAATCGGCAAAACCATATAGGCATCGGGAAGGTTTCCGATCATTCCGACGGTAAAATCACTGCCGGTCAAAAACTCCTCAACCAAAATTGGTTTGTCATAGCCGAACTTCTCTCTTATATCTGAGATGGCGTTGACCACTTCCTCAACGGTATTGGCTACGCTTCGCTGGGTTATGCCGAAGCTCGAATCGCCGAAGTTCGGTTTTACCAGAACCGGAAATCCGAATGGAAGCTCAAAGGTGTCATCCTGCGGTTTGATAAAGACCGCTTCAGGTACGGGAATCAGCATTTCCTTGCCGATACCGCGTACAAGCGACTTGTCATAACAGAAGGCCAGGCACTGCGGCCCGCTGCCGGTATATGCGAAGCCAAACATCTCCAGCAAAGAGGGTATGTGAAGCTCCTTTCGAGCGTCATTGCAGTAGCCTTCGTCACAGAGGTTAAATACCAGGTCCACTTTACCCTTAAGTTTCGTTAGGTCATTGTACAGGGTGTCGTGGTCGTCGAGATAGGTGATATTGTACCTGTCCAGGTCCCGCAATGCGTCTTTCAGTTGGTCGATGGTGTAGAAATCATCGTCATCAAAAATACGCAAGGGCTTAAGGACGTCCGGCTTGCTCGGGTCACCAAGAATGACGACAAGGTCGCCTGTCATCTGCTTTGTTCTTCTAATAGGCGTCCAGTCCTTTCTGACGGCGGCTGTTACTATAATGCGTCTTTCCATCATTCCCAAGTCCTGATTGCGGCGGGAATCGGGCGAGATCTCACATTGAAGGGTCACATCGCTGAAACCGGCCTTGCCCAGCAGCTCCTTGATGTTCTGGCCCGTATAAAGCCGTTCGGCGTAGAATTGGTCGGCAACCACCCCCTTTTGCACGTGAGTAATAACTTCCCGGGAGATCAAACGATTTTTGTCCAGCGAAAGGCAGCGCTCCCTGCACACAAAATAATTTTTATCGACCCATTCCCAGGACCTCGGCTGGAAACGCCTGCGCAGGTATTCGCCGTCAGCCACGTCTATAAGGAGTTTGCCCCAGGGCTTCAGCACCCGCAGAACCTCCTTTAGGACTCTGACATCGTCCTGCGGCGTTTCGAAATAGCCAAAGCTGTTGCCCACAATCATTACGACGTCGAACGTATCCGCCTGGTACGGCAGCTTTCGAGCGTCCCCTTCTTTGAGTTTAATGCTCAAACCTTCTTTCTTGCTCTGGGTCTTGGCTTTTTGAATCAGGTAGCGAGAGCGGTCCAGCCCTTCAACGCCGCTGAATCCCCTTCGCGCCAGCTCAAGACAGATGCGTCCCTGTCCACAGCACAGGTCTAGAACTTTGTCGTTCGGCGTTAGGCCGAGCATCTCGGAGAAAAGGTCGACTTCTCTGGCGGTGATCCCTGGGTCGTCTACCACATCGCCGTCGGTCTTCAGATAAAGGGCATTAAAAATGGACCGCCACCAATCCGGCTGGACGTGCTCCTCCAGGTTGGGAACAGGCCCCAGTGTTCTAACACATCCGACGGCCCTTCGGCTGCGCTCAGGGTAAACTCCGGTCTTTTGGGGCGGTTTATGGTTTGTTTCCGTCTTCATCTTCTATCAGCTCCTTGTGCCCCCGTTCCTGCATCCGGCAGGAGGCACGGGGGCTGCTAGATTCCCGACACGAGGCCGGGCTGTTGCCTCCATATCCTTTTCACCCCGACCAGGCGGGGCTGTTTCTATGATTCGACTCTTATGACGGCGGTGTCCGGTCCCCGCGTGCGCGGGCGGACACCGGCAGTAGGGGTCTTAAACTCTTGCTTACTGCGGTAGCCCAGCCACGTGGGAATGTGCGATGGAAAATTGACAATTGACAATTGACAATTTACAATTGAGGGCCCGCTCTTGCGGCAGGCTAAAGATATGCTTGCTATCGTGGTGCCGCTGTCCGGCAGATTAATCCGCCCTATGCTCGGCGGATTAAGCCGGCAGCGCCTACGTAGGTCTCCAACTTCGTCTTTCAAAGCTTCCACTTGCCAATCGCCTTTACCCCCGCCAAGGCGGGGGTCGTCGCTCCACCCCGTTCCCCGACTTGCTCGGGGAGGCACAGGGGCTAAGGATTCGACCTTGCCCCCGATAAGTGTACGAATGTAGAGTTCCAAACGGCAAAGTCAATACCTTGCACAGATTTTTCAGCAAAAATTTTTTTCCTCCGCTTTCAGTTATACGTCTGCTCTATTGCTGTATAATAAGCAGAGTAAAAAAGGCTTCAAGAACTAACAAGGCAAGGTGAGTTTACGGGAGCAGAATATGCGTAAAGGAATCACACGTCGTAAATTCCTTAAACAAGCCGTAGCCGGCGGCACAATTGTCTTTAGCCTCGGCCCCCGTGGCCGAGGTACCCCCGCCCCAGGGGCGGGGGCTAAAGCCCGACCGCCCAGCAGCAGACTGCAACACGCGGCGATCGGCGTTGGCGGTATGATGGGCGGGTCAGACCTGCAATCAATTCTTAACACAGGAAAGGTTGACGTCGTAGCCATCTGTGATATCGACGAGAGTTACCTCAATCAGGCGACTGAAAAGCTGCCCAACGCCCGCAAGTACCGCGACTGGCGAGAGCTCCTGGACAAAGAACAAAAGAACATTGATTCGGTCAATGTGACCACGCCCGATCACATGCACGCGCCGATTGCGATGTCCGCTATTGATAAGGGCAAGCACGTGTATTGCCAGAAGCCCTTAACCCACGAGGTGTACGAAGCCAGACAGTTGACGCTTGCTGCCCGCAAGGCAGGAGTCGTTACTCAGATGGGCATTCAAATCCACTCCCATCCGGCCTATCGCATGGCGGTGCAGATTATCCAGGAAGGCGCGATCGGCAAAATCAAAGAGTGGCATTCCTGGCAGAGCTCTTCGCCCTGGTCGCTACAGGGACGGCCCGAGGGCAGCGACCCAGTTCCTGCCCACGTTGATTGGGATTTATGGATAGGCGTCGCGCCGTTGCGGCCTTACAAGGCGGATATTTACCATCCTATCAAGTGGAGGTGCTGGCAGGATTTTGGCTCAGGCGTGCTCGGTGATTTCGGCTGCCACATTTTTGACCCCGTCTTTACCGCGCTGCAGTTCGGCGCTCCGATTAGCATTTACGCTGAAGCTGCCCGGAATAATAATGAGAACTGGCCCGCCTGGCAGGTTGTACACTACGAATTTGCCGGCACCAAGCTAACTGCCGGCAGCACTATTGAGGGCGCCTGGTATGATGGGGGTAAGCTGCCCGCGGGAGAGGTGGCCGGCATCCCGAAGGACCGTAACTTGCCCGGCTCAGGTTCGTTGATTATCGGCCAAGAGGGAGCGATGCTTCTTCCTCATTGGGCAGAGCCGCAGCTTCTGCCAGAGGAGAAATTCAAGAACTACCCGCGTCCAAAGCTCAAAGATGTCGATCACTACAGACAATGGGTGAATGCCTGTCTGGGGCTTGGCAAGACCTCAGCCGGTTTTGATTATTCAGGACCTCTTGCCGAAGCTGTACTCTTAGGTAATGTTGCCGTACGCATCCCCGGCCAAAAGCTGCTGTGGGACGCCGCGAATATGAAGATCGCTAACGTTGCTGAAGCCAACCAGTACCTGCGGAGAAAATACCGCGCGGGTTGGGATGTAAAAGGCCTAAGCTGACCCTTCGACGGAGTTTACCCTGAGCGCACCCGAAGGGCTCAGGGCATGGTTTCAATCGAAAATTGACAATTGAGAATTTACAATTGAGGATTGCCGTACGATGAAAGCTTTGGTCAAGAAGGAGCCGAAAGTTGGTCTCTGGATGGAAGACATTCCGGTCCCCAAGATCGGCCTTAACGATGTACTGATCAGAATTCAAAAAACCTCGATATGCGGCACAGACATCCACATATTCAACTGGGACGATTGGGCCGCCCGTACAATTAAGCCGCCAATGACAATCGGGCACGAATTTGTTGGCGTTGTCGAGAAGATTGGCAGGAACGTACATGATTTCAAGCCCGGTGACCTGGTCAGCGGCGAGGGACACGTAGTCTGCGGGCGATGCCGGAACTGCCTTGCCGGGCGAAGGCACCTTTGTAAGGACCCCAAGAGTATCGGCGTCAACAGGGATGGAGCCTTCGCTGAGTATCTTGCCATACCCGTTACAAATGTCTGGTACTGCGACGCCAACATTCCGATGGATGTGCTGAGCTGTTTCGACCCTCTTGGCAACGCGGCGCACACGGCTTTGAGTTTCGATTTGGTTGGTGAGGATGTTCTGATAACCGGAGCAGGTCCTATCGGCTCTATGGCAGTAGCGGTGGCCAAACATGCTGGTGCCCGTCATGTGGTTATCACCGATGTGAATCCTTATCGTTTGGAATTGGCCAAAAAAATGAGGGCGACGAGAGCGGTTGATGTTCGGCACAAGAAAATTGAAGATGTCGTAAAAGAGCTGGGAATGAAAGAAGGTTTTGATGTCGGGCTGGAAATGTCCGGCAATCCCGACGCATTTAGAAGCATGCTGGCCAATATGTGTCACGGCGGCAAAATCGCTCTGCTGGGCATCTTGCCCCCGATGTCGATTAACTGGGATTATATCGTGTTCAACGGGCTGACGATTAAGGGAATATACGGCAGAGAAATGTATGAAACCTGGTACAAGGTAACGATGCTCATTCAATGCGGGATGGATATCTCGCCGCTTATTACCCATCATTTCCACTATACAGAGTATATGAAGGGATTTGAAGTGATGCGGTCCGGCCGGTCCGGAAAAGTGATTCTTGATTGGAGCTAATTATGTTTGGGGCGATAAAATCTCACGTGGTGGACGAGCTCGGACAAATCAAAGAAGCGGGTCTGTACAAATCCGAACGAGTAATCATCAGTCAGCAGGATTCCAATATCACCGTGCAAAGCGGCAGAAGGGCCTGCCCTGAGCGCAGTCGAAGGGTTCTAAATCTGTGCGCGAACAATTATCTGGGGCTGGCAAATCACCCGCAAGTTATCAAGGCAGCCAAGGACAGCTATGACAAATGGGGCTACGGCCTGTCGTCCGTGCGTTTTATCTGCGGCACCCAGGATATTCACAAGCAGCTGGAAAAAAGAATATCCGAGTTTCTGGGCACAGAAGATACGGCTCTGTATTCTTGCTGCTTCGACGCCAACACCGGGTTATTTGAGACGCTGCTAACTGCGGAAGATGCGGTGATAAGTGATAACCTTAACCACGCCAGCATTATTGACGGAATCCGCCTGTGCAAGGCTCAGCGGTTGCGGTTTGAAAACTGCAACATGCCGGACCTGGAAGAAAAACTGAAACAAGCCCAGTCGGCCAGGTTCCGTCTAATTGCCACTGACGGCGTTTTTTCTATGGACGGCACGATTGCCAAACTGCGGGAAATTTGCGCCCTCGCGGATAAATACGATGCGCTGGTGATGGTGGACGATTCTCACGGCGTCGGCGTCCTGGGCAGGCATGGCCGGGGCACACACGAGCATTGCCAGGTTATGGGCCGGGTGGATATTATCACCGGCACGCTGGGCAAGGCCCTGGGAGGCGCCAGCGGTGGTTACACCAGTGGGCGGAAGGAAATTATTGAAATACTCCGCCAGCGTTCAAGACCGTATCTATTTTCCAACACGCTGGCTCCGAGTATTGTCGCCGCTTCACTGAAGGTGCTGGACTTACTATCCGCATCAACCGAGCTACGCGATAAACTTCACGAAAACACCCGCTATTTTCGAGAAAAGATGGCCGACGCCGGGTTCAATATTATTCCAGGAGAGCATCCTATTGTGCCCATCATGTTGGGGGATGCGGTCCTAGCTCATCGAATGGCAGAAATGTTGCTGGATGAAGGCGTTTACGTGATCGGGTTTTCGTACCCGGTCGTGCCGCACGGTGCAGCTCGAATCCGCACTCAAATCTCCGCGGCCCACACTAAAGAAGACCTGGACTTCGCCGTCGAGAAGATGGCCAAGGTTAAAAACGCCCTTGGTATTTGAGGGCTTTTGAACCTGCCAAATTGGCACAAGTTAAAGTCACGTATAGTCCGTAAGTACTTATTTCGATTACAGTTAGCTTTTAGCTTAACTTGGGCACGCCATTTGCTCTAAGTAAATAACTCAAACTGACCGGTTCGTCGTGTCATTCCTGCGGAAGCAGGAATCCATTAACATCTCGCTTGAGTGGATTCCCGCTTCCGCGGGAATGACAAAGTGCG
>Ga0315285_10001281_pt1 | contig 26292 bp, 24 predicted proteins | sample YL17G09_36_MG_FD_203698 | JGI IMG/M metagenome (GOLD analysis project Ga0315285, IMG submission 203698) | Sediment microbial communities from Yellowstone Lake, YNP, Wyoming, USA - YL17G09_36 | ecosystem: Environmental > Aquatic > Freshwater > Lake > Sediment | place: USA: Wyoming | collected... | reverse complement strand
GATCGTCGCAGTAGGCCGACTTCGCCGAAGTCGGCCAATCAACGGTCGGGGCAGCGGTTTTTGGGCGAAGCGTGATGAGTGTAAGTACCTTTGATTTTCGGGCAGTATGGTGATTGACGGCTGGAAAGATCCGGTAGCCTTGTGCGGAAAGGGCCGACTTCGGCGAAGTCGGCCTACTGCGACGGGCATCCCATTTCCATGCGTCACCGTCTTTATGAATATGTGTACTAAGCTACTACGTCGACTGGTGATGGCTTCGTTTAGCGCGGTTGGGGACACCCCCACAAAAGCCGGGGGGCGTCCCGAGAGGGTGCGATGATCGGGGCGGTGGAAAGGAAGAGACTATGAAAGCGGCAGTCATTGGCCCGGGCGCAATGGGATGTCTGTTTTCGGCGCGGCTGGCTCTGAGCGGGATCCAAACGACGCTTGTCGATTATAAGAGCGACCGGGCGTCGCGTCTTTTGCAGTCGGGGATCAAGTTGGAGACGGGCGAGGGTGTGGTGGTGGCGAAGCCGCACGTTGCGTTGCGGGCGCCGGAAGGCCAGGATTTGGTTGTAGTCCTGACGAAAGCCTATACGACGGGATCGTTGCGGCTGCCTCACAACACGGTGGTTCTGACGCTGCAGAACGGGCTGAACAACGTGGAGGCGCTTTGTTCGCTGGTGGGATCGTCGTGCGTTTTGGCGGGGACGACGTGCGAGGCGGCGATGCTGGTGGGGGAGGGGCACGTGAGGCACGTGGCGTCGGGGACGACGACGGTGGGATCGTGGACGTCGTGCTCGCCGAAGATGGCGGCGGAGATCCTGACGAAAGCGGGGTTTGAGGTGGAAGTGACGGAGGCGCCGGGGCAGAAGCTGTGGGAGAAAGTGGCGATCAACAGCGGGATCAATCCGCTGACGGCGTTGCTGAACGTGGCGAACGGCCGGCTGCTGGAACTGGTGGAGGTGCGGCAGCTCATGCGGGACCTTGTGGTGGAAGCGGCGAAGATCGCGGCCACGGAAGGGTACCGGTTCGAGTACAGCCTGGTGGAGCGTACGGAGGATATTTGCCGGGAGACGGCGGCGAACATTTCGTCGATGTTGCAGGATATCCGGGCGGGCCGGAAAACGGAAATCGACGCGATCAGCGGTGAAATTATCCGGCGGGCGGAACTGGCGTCGCTGCCGACGCCGCGGACGCGGGTTGTGTGGCAGCTCGTGAAGGGTTTGGAAAGCCGGTGAACGAGATTCCCGGCCTGCTGTACGAAAGCCCGAACAAATTTTCCCTCAAACAACGTTTTCTGTTGCGTGTCGGGCCGCCGGTGTTCTCGCTGTGCCTGACAAGCCTGATGGTCACGTGCCGAAAAGAAGTCCGGCAGGCCCGACTGATGGAGCAATTGGGGGCGCCGGGCGGCCGCGCTATTCTTGCGATTTGGCATGAGACGTTTCCGATGGCCTTGTACCTCTTCCGTAACACCGGCTACCACGCGCTTGCGAGCTACAGTTTTGACGCGGAAATGGGGGTGCGCGTGTTGCGCCGGTTTGGTTTGTTCGCGGTGCGGGGGTCGTCGTCGCGGGGGGGATCCGAGGCGATAAAGAATCTGCAGGAAGCGCTCAAGCACGTGCCGTGCGTCGGGTTTACGCTGGACGGCCCGCGGGGTCCGTGGCGGGTGGCCAAGCCGGGTATTGGTGTGCTGTCGGCGCGGGCGGGCGTGCCGGTGGTGCCGCTGGCAGTCGCGGCGGCGCCGGCGTGGCGGCTGAGGTCGTGGGATAAGATGCCGGTTCCGAAGCCGGGTGCGCGCATCATCGCGGAGTGCGGCGAACCGATTGAGCCGCCGCGGGATGATTCGCCGGAGGAGGTGGAGCGGATGCGGGCGCGTGTGGAGGAGAGGCTGAACGAGCTGCATCGGAAGGTGGAGGGGGAAGTAGGCAGCAGGGTGGTTGGAGGGATGAGCGGGTGATGAGCAATCGGCGGGTGTTGGTGGTTTTGTTGCTGCTGGTGGGGAGTTTTGCGGGGGTGCTCGGGGTGTGGGAAGTGCAGGCGTATTCGATGAAACGGGAGTTTATCCGGGTGATGCTTGGGGAGGGAGTTGAAAATGCGCCGCCGTTGATGCGCGAGAAGGTTTGGACGGAGTCGGAACTGCGTGGTGCGCGCGTGGTGCGGGTGCCGCGAAGCGCGGGGATGGAGCAGGCGCTTGTGCGGGCGGTGCACGTTCGTGGTTCGGGCATCGTTACGGACCCGCGGTACGGTTTTCAGGCGGCGGTGACGGATTCGGCGACGGGCATCCGGCACGTGTATGGGCGGCTGCGCGACCGGCCGGGCGTGTGGGTGTATGACAGTATCCATCCAGATTCCACCACAATCTACATTCAACAGCGCGAGCAACTGATTCCGCAGTACCAGAAGAAAACCGAATAAGAGAGGCCCATATGGAGTTAATTCATACTCTTGGCTTGGCCTATATGTGTGTAGCATGCGTGTTCATCGCCATATCGGTGCCGCTGGTGTTGCGCAAGATACCCATGAACAACTTCTACGGCTTCCGCATCGGCAAAGCTTTTGAATCAGATGAGATGTGGTACAAGATTAACGCGTTTGGAGGAAAGCAATTCATCTTCTGGTCGGTTATCCTTCTGTTAATAGGGATGGCTCACTTTGTTCCTGCGGTTGAGGAGGCCAGTGATGTCTTGCAGATGTTGATGTTTTATTCGCCGATTCTTACCTCGGCCATAGCTGTTGTCTGCACACTGGTTTACGCCGCTTTTCTTTAGCGCATTCTTCTGACGCTGCTCCTTGATCTCACACAGCCGGCGTGTCATTCTTATGCTTTAGCGGATGGGCCGCGATTGGGAGAGGATGCCGTGAGAGTTTACTTGGTTTTGTTGAGCGCGTTGGTTGTGGTTGGTGGTTCAGGCGCGTTTGCGGCGGGGCCGGTGAAGTGCCTGATGGTGGGGATGGGTCCTCACGGGGAGGCGGTGATGGACGACGTGCTGCGGGACGTGAAGGAGAATTATCCGAGCGTTGCGATCACGGTGACGGAGAACCTGGAAGATCTCCGGCTGGAGAATCTGAAGAATTACGATGTGTTGATGCTGATCCAGATTAAGGTGGAAAATGGGCAGCCGCCGGATTTCGTGAAAGAGGGGATTATCGAGTTTTTGAAGGGCGGTGGTGGGCTGTTGGTGACGCATTTCGCTGTGGCGAACGTGCAGGAGTGGCGGGACTCGATCGACCTGTTCGGTGCGATGTGGGTGGGGGGGAAGTCGACGCATGGGCCGTATCATCAGTTCCGGGTGGATATGGTGGACGAGGCGCACCCGATTGTGGAGGGCGTGAAGCCGTTCACGACGAACGACGAGCTTTATTTCAATCTGCTGACGCGGCCGGATATGCACATCGTCATGGCGGCGAACGAGGAGCGGTTTGGGCATACGGTGGCGGAGCCGATGCTGGCGACGCATTATGTTTATAATGCGCGTTGCGTGTATTTTGCGCTGGGGCATGACCCGGTTTCGTGCCAGCCGCCGGAGTTCAGGAAGATCCTGGTGCAGTCGATCGAGTGGGCCGCGTGCCGGCGGTAGATATTCTGCGGACATGCGGGAGGGAAACTGCGGGGACGCCGCTTCCACGAGTGCAGAGCCAGTATGATGCGTGGCTTGGTTCGAGCCATGGCAAGGTTGCGGTATGGAACGACTGCCACAGGCCAACGGCGCTGATCCCGAAGTACGAGACGAGGGCGCTCAACGGGTATGACAGAGTTGGGCGACCGCGTGGGGGTTATCCAGGGGCGGACGGTGCTGATGCGAAACCGGGCGATGGACGCGCTGGTGGCGCTGATAGGGGACATTAAACAGGCGAAAGAGGCATCGGCGGACGTCATGGATTGGGATCGGAAAGGACTTCTTTTGCCGCATCTTCATCTTCCGCGCGCACTTGGAGTTGGCTTAATCCATGGTGAACAGGAAGGCCGCGCCGCGGCTGACTGGTGATCCGTGATTCGATACCCGTGCTTTCCATGGCGGCTTGAGCAACTTCCGCATCTTCCAAATGACCTTCGAATACGACGACCATCTCGGCGCCCGGCGGGGCTGGGGGGGAGACAGCGTTGGATGCAAGTTCGAAATCGCACTCCGAGCACTGGGTGCGGCCGGCCCGGTATTGCAACTGGCATCTCGGGCAGTACATATAACACCCCTTTGTACGGGTGTCCTTTTGATGGCCCGTACGCACCGGCTTTAGTCTGTATCGCGACTGGGTCAGTGCCTCGTGTTGTTAAACTGCGAGCCGATGAAGGCTCATTGGATATAGGACGCGGGGGTCAGGAGGGGGAAGCTCCCCCTCCCGATCCTATCGATTTTAGTAACGACGCGGCCCGCGGCCGCCGCCGCCACCACCGACGTTTTGCGGACGTGCTTCATTAACCTTCAACGCGCGACCCATCAACTCTTCGCCATTAAGGCCTTTGATCGCGGCCTGGCCGTCGGCATCCGCCATCTCGACGAATCCAAATCCGCGGGATTGATTGGTTGCGCGGTCCATGACCACGGAGACGGATTCGACTCTGCCGTACGGCGCGAATGCGCGTTCGAGGTCGGACTCTCTCGTGTCAAACGACAAGTTGCCTACGTAGATCTTCATGTGGTTTCTTTTCTCCTGTCGGATCACACCCGGACCATTCGCGGACAGGACAGGATCGGAGGCAGGAGACTGAACAGCAGTTCGTGCAGGGGTCCCTTTGTACCCTATGAGAGAATGTCAAGTGTACCCTTTTTGGCTGGCCGCAGTTCGCGGCCTTATAGGTATTGTATCATGATGACAGTTCCAGAGCAAGGTGTTCGGGCGGAACATCAAATCGGTGCTTACCGGATAATTCGCAGTAGACGATGGTTAAGAGGGCTCCTCGTAATCTGCTTAAGGGTGTAAGAAGGGCTGAGGATTAGACGGGCTGGAAGGAGAAAGGGGTATGATGCGGGGCATGGAGAGCCGGGAAATTGTTTTGCGCGCAATCGAGTGGCGCGACCCGCCGCGCATTCCAGTCCATTACTGCAACCGGGACTTCGACTCTTCCGACACGATTTCGGTGACGTGGAAACCGGCGGCGTGTTTTGTTCCTGGGCGGGCGTGTGCGAGCGAGTGGGGGTACGTGTGGGAAGTGCTGGATGGTACGATGGGCCAGCCTCGTTGGCACCCTCTGGCGGACTGGTCGCGGGCGGCGGGTTACGTGCCGCCGGACGCGCGTGCGGCGGGGCGGTTTGAGGGGGTGCGCGAGGAGATAACGCGGTGGCCGGGCAGGTTCATCAAGTTTGGTCTGGGCATCACGGGGTTCAACCAGGCGACGTTTCTGCGCGGGTACGAGGGGTTCATGACGGACCTGTACGAGTCGCCGGATCGGGTGGAACATGTGCTGGACCTGGTGTTCGATTTTGAGAACGGGCTTATTGACCAGGCGGTGCAACTGCCGATCGATTGCGTTGCGTTCGGCGACGATTGGGGCACGCAAAAGGGCCTGATGATCCCGTTGGGCCTGTGGCGGGACGTGTTCCTGCCGCGGTACACGGAGCAGTTTGAACGGGTGCGCGGAGCGGGCAAAAAGGTCTGGTTTCATTCGTGCGGCGACGTCTGTTCGATCATCGGGTATCTGGCGGAAGCCGGGGTCGACGTTGTGGAGCTGCTTCAACCGGACCTGATGGGGGTAGATCGGCTGGCTTGTAACTATGGGGGGAGGATCTGTTTCTGCTGCTCGGTGGACCACCAGCGGGTGGCGATCTCGGGCAGCCGGGAGGAAATCTTTGCCTACACCCGCAGACTTGCCACCACGTTCGGCCGGTTCCGCGGCGGCTTTATTGCCTACATCGAAGACTACTCGTGCCTCGGCATGAGCGAACAGAACTATCAGTGGATCCGGGAAGCGTTCCACACCGTGCCGAAGCCGGCCTAAAGGGAGGTCTCGGGGCGGCTCGGATGTTGGCGAGGAGGGAGGCGGTGCGATTCGCGGTTGCGCTCCGGTCATTTCCGGCCTTGCTCAGTGGATTGACGTTGAGCCCGGGGTGGGATAGAATAGGTGTGCTGGGGTGTGGGACTATGTTGGGCGTCGATTTAATTTGTATGGAGGGCACAACATTTAAAAGGAGGGAGTACCATGCAGAGATTCTGTTCTAAACGAGGATTTACCCTGATTGAGCTGCTCGTGGTGATTGCCATCATCGGTATCCTGGCGGCGATCTTGCTGCCGGCGTTGGCACGGGCCCGGGAATCGGCGCGGCGGTCCTCGTGCGCGAACAACCTGAAGCAGATGGGTATTGTAATCAAGATGTACGCGAATGAATCGAAGGGACAAAAGCTCCCGCCCAAGACGCCGGAACTGTATTGTTTCTTTGCGTTGGTGGCATCGATGTACCCGGAATACCTGACGGACCTGAACGTTCTGGTTTGCCCGTCGGACAGCGAGGCGGGGATACAGTTTGAAACGGAGGTGGACCGGAACTGGGTGAAGGACTCGTTGAGCGTGCCGTCGGTGTCGGAGTCGGATCCGCAATATGGCGAGATCGACCTGGCGAAACTCGATGGGATCAGGGGCTCGGCCCCGTTAAGCCCGGTGCTGCAGGGTCACTCAGATGACTCGTACATTTACCTGGGTTGGTTGATCGAGAAGAACGCGTGGCTTGACCCGCCGGAAGACCTGTTGGTGGCCTACGTGAGCGCCTTGTCGCCCAATCCGCCGAGGAATGACGAGGACATCTCATTCATCAAGTCGGTGGCCGATGCGAACAACGAGATCCCCGCAGGCACGGAGTTGACGGCGTACCGGCTCCGGGAAGGCATCGAGCGATTCCTGATAACGGACATCAACAACCCGGCGGCATCGGCCAGGGCCCAGTCCGAGATCGCCATAATGTGGGACGTCGTAATCGAGAACGCGGCCGAGTTCAACCATGTCCCCGGCGGCGCCAACGTGCTGTATCTCGACGGCCACGTCGAGTTCTTGAAGTACCCGGGCGAGTTCCCGGTGACGCGCGAGTGGGCCCTTATCGCTCAGGTCGGCAAAGAACCGATTTGACCGGAGTTGGGGCAAGCAAGTATGTAGTAACCGCAGATTGTAGTTGTTGCCCGCGCAGCCAGTGCCGCTGCGCGGGCTTTTTCTTTTACGGTTTCATTGGACTCCCTGGCCAGCCAATCCAGGCGGCGGGGGGTGTCCCCACGGGCGGAAAGGCCCTGGGATCAACAGTCCGCCGGCGGTCGCGCGCGGCCGACGCGCTTCGGCCGGCCTTACGGCAAAGTCGATTTTGTGCGTGAAAACGTGCCAAAATGGCTAGTGGAAACCCATGGAGGGCAATGCCATGGCCAAACAGATTCACGTGACCGAACAGGATCGGCAGCGGCTTTTGGACAGCATTGCCGTACTGCGGGAGTCTCCGGACAAGCGCGAGTTGCCTCACCTCGAGCAACTGGAACGGGAAATTGAGCGGGCCGAGATAATTCTAAAGCCGGACGATGTGCCGGGCGATGTGATCACGATGCGGTCGCGGGTTCGCCTGCGGGATATGACAGATGGCCGCGAACAGGAGTTCAGCCTGGTCTACCCGCCGGAATCGGACCCGCAATGGGGCCTGATTTCGGTGCTTGCCACGTTGGGGACGGCCATGCTCGGGTATCGTGTGGGCGATGTTTTCGATGTGGATTTGCCAAAGGGCCGGAAGACGTTTCGGGTGGAAGCGATTTTGTATCAACCCGAATCCGCAGGAGACTACCATTTGTGAGGCAGGTCTGACGCCATGAGCAGGGAACGCCGCAGGTGGCCCGCCGAAGCCCAATTGACTGAACGAATCAAGGAACTTACGTGCCTGCTTCAGATGGCGCAAATTGCCGCGGAGCCTGGAGTTTCTCTGGACGAGATCCTTCAGCAGACGGTTAACTTGCTGATACCCGCTTGGCAGTTCCCTTCGATAACGTCGGCGCGTATTGTAATCGACGGACAGAGCCACGATGCGCCTGATTTCCGTGTAACTGCCCAAAGCCAGCGGGCCGATATCGTCGTGGATCGTGTTAACCGCGGCTTCGTTGAAGTCGTTTACCTCAAAAAGCGGCCAAGCCGCGACGAAGGACCGTTTCTCCGGGAAGAGCGAAACTTGATCAATGCGATCGCCCAGCAGGTAGCGCTGATCCTCGAACGAAAAGAAGCCGAGCTCGAGCGGACGCAACTGGAAAACCAGCTTCGCCATGCCGACCGGCTAGCCACCATCGGCTTGCTCGCGGCTGGCGTAGCCCATGAACTGAACGAGCCGCTGGCCAACATCCTTGGATTTGCGCAACTCGCAAGAAAACATGACGGCGTTCCCCTACCCGTAGCCGGCGACTTGGGAAAGATCGAGGCCGCATCGCTGCACGCCCGCGAAGTGATCAAGAAACTCCTGACGTTCGCGCGTCAGATCCCGGCTCAGAAAATGTGCGTCGACCTCAATGAAGTGGTCCGGGAGGGCCTGTTTTTTTTCGAGTCGCGCTGCGCCAAAATGGGTATCGAGGTGCGATGCGACCTCGAGGCTGCGTTGCCGGCGGTGCTGGCCGATCCCGCCCAACTCAACCAGGTTCTGGTGAATCTGGTTGTAAATGCGCTTCAGGCGATGCCGGATGGGGGCGCCCTGAGCATTTGCACGCGTGCCGGCTCCGGGTGCGTGTATCTTGCCGTGGAAGACAGCGGGACAGGCATGCCGCCCGAGGTGCTGGAGAAGGTTTTCGTGCCATTCTTCACCACCAAAGACGTCGGCCAGGGCACGGGCCTTGGTTTGCCGGTGGTGCATGGAATCGTAACGTCACATCAGGGCGAGATTCATGTGCAGAGCGAAGTTGGGCGGGGCACGCGAGTGGAAGTGCAGTTACCAGCCGTCGCTCCGGCTGAAACAGAAGGGGCTTGAAAACGATGCCCACGGCTGCCAACAAAGAACGAGTCCTGGTTGTAGACGACTCGGCGCCGACATTGGAGGTGCTCGAGCGCAACCTGGCTGCCGAAGGATACGCCGTTATAACGGCTTCGACCGTGGCGAGAGCGATCGAGTTGCTCGAGTCGGCGCCGGTTGATCTGGTCATTACGGATCTTAAGATGCCGAAGGTGACGGGGCTCGACCTCGTACGGCACGTTCGCGAGAACTATAAAGACACCGAGGTCATCATGATTACGGGCTATCCCACGATCGAAGGGGCCGTCGAAGCCGTCAAGACCGGCGCCGACGAATACCTCGCCAAACCATTCACGGACTCCGAACTCCTGGAGGCCGTACGCCGCGCCTTGGACACGCTGCGCGCCCGAAAGTGCCGCTGGTCCCCCACGCTCCAGACGCCCGCTGCACCCCAGGGCCTGTTGGGCAAGTCGGTTGTGATGCAACAAGTGTTCCGCATGATCTCGAAGGCGGCGTCGACGCAGGCCACGGTGCTTATCACGGGCGAAAGCGGGACGGGCAAGGAACTTGCGGCTCGCGCGATCCACTACGGGAGCGGGCGTTCATCGGCTCCGTTCGTGCCGGTCAACTGCGGCGGGATACCGGACGGCCTGCTTGAAAGCGAGCTGTTCGGCCACGTCAAAGGGGCGTTTACGGGCGCCACTGAAGCCCGTGCCGGTTTCTTCCACGCGGCCGACGGGGGCACGATCTTCCTGGACGAAGTCAGTGAAACCAGCCCGTCGATGCAGGTCAAGCTCCTGCGGGTACTGCAAGAGAAAGAGGTCTGCATGGTGGGTTCAAACCGGCCGCGGCGGGTGGACGTGCGCATCGTGGCCGCCACCAACAAAGATCTCGCGGACCTGGTCAAAAAAGGCCGGCTGCGCGAAGACTTGTTCTACCGCTTGCACGTTCTGACCATAAACCTTCCGCCTCTCCGCGAGCGCGGAGACGACACCCTCTTGCTTGCGACCCATTTTGCCCAGCGGTTTGCCGAAGAACTCGGCCAGCCCCCACCCAGCTTTTCCGAAAGGGCGTTGCAGGTCCTGCGCAACTACCAGTGGCCCGGAAATGTACGGGAGCTGGAAAACGTCATACAGCGACTCGTTCTGATGACCGAAGGCTCTGTTATTGACGCGCCCGATTTGCCCCCGCTCATGCGTTTCTCAGCGTTGCGCGCCACCGGCCTCGACCGGACTCTTGCCGAGGTGGAAGCCCACTACATCGCCAGCGTGCTGGCAAGCGTTGGCCAGAACAAGAGCAAAGCCGCAAAAATCCTCGGGATCGACCGAAAAACCCTCCGCCAAAAACTCCGCCTCGCCAGCCAAGGCCCCGATCGCACGACTCCCTGAGTCTCGCACAGGAGGTTTCCTTGTTTACTCACCTGCTTTATGTTACTTTTCTGTAAAGGAGGGAAATAGGTTATGGAACACGCAAAACGAGGATATCTGCGGATGATACTGTGGGCGGCGATCCTAATGGCCGTGGTCACTTGCGGATGTACGACCCTTGGCATGCCTGCACCGTCGTCCTCTGACAAGACTGCAGTGGCTTCAACCGCGGCTACTCTGGAGACGCCTATAGTACGGGAGTACGAGCACCGCACCTCTGCTCAGTTGAAACAGTTTGTAAGATTTGCCCAGTGTCAATTCCCGATTGAAAGCGATACATCTTCAATCGACCTGCCCATAGCAAAAGATCCTGAAGAACTGATGGCCGACATAAGGCAATGTATCACCGTAGCTGCTACGGAGAAAGTAGATGTGCTCATCTTTCCCGAATTGGCGCTCCAGTTGCCCACGAAAGAACGTCTGACAATGCTGGAGGAACTGAAAAAAGCGGCTGCACAACAGAATATGATTATTATCGGTGGCTCATTTTACGATGAGAACCGGTTCGCATGCGTGCCAATCGTCGGCCCTGACTGGATAGAATTTGGGCACAAGTTGAGGCCGTCGCGTTATGAGTGTTCAACCGTTTGCGGAAAAGGAATGACTCCCGGACCGGCAATCCCAGTCGTACATACGGACTATGGGTCTTTTGTCATCCTTACCTGTGTCGACCTCATTAGCGATGAAGCCCAGTATGTTGCCAGGCGGCTTGCAACACAGCGACGAATCCACACCGTCATTAACAACTGTTGGAATCCTTCCTCCCTTGAATTCCTTATCGAAGCCAATTCAATAGCACGTCGGCATCCCGTCTTTGTACAAGTAACCAATACGTCCAATAGCGCCGGGTTTGGCCATACATCGTTACTGGCTAATCTCGGAGACCGTTCGTACTCTCCCAACAGTCACTCTGACCTTCTGGCATTACTGCCACTTGAACTTGTCCAACGTGATGAAACCGGTAAGCCGACAAAGCGCCTGTTGCCTTACGACTGTGTAGTGGCGGACATTGGAATGACTCCGAGAGCGATGCTCCTTTACGAGTTGAATCTTCTCTTGCCAAGCGTCCCTGCCATAACCAACGCACCGGACCAGGGCTATCCGCCCGTACGAGACCTGAAGATAATCACATTCGACAAATAGCTCCGCACTATACCTTCACGTTTGACAGACATAAGGACGCTCATCCGAATGCGTATCTATTTGGATACTTGGGTGTGGATTGATCTTCTTGATGTGCATACGGGCAGGAAAAGCAACCGTAGTTTGAGTGAGACGTTGGTGGTACTGCAGGAGAAAATCCGTAACCGCAGTTGTTTCACTTCCAGTAAGTCTTTTTCACTGTATAGAGGCATTGAAGTCGAAAGAGCCCGAGAGAAGAAGAGATCTGTGGCGTTTTATGATGGAACTCTCGCGATGTACTGGAATTAAACCCAAGCAAGTTGTTTTGTCAAAATTGATTGAAATAAACGTGCATAGGATTTTCAACCTACCGCATCAACCACACGAACCTTCTGTGTTTACGAAGAGCGCACTCTTCGGCCTTCCGTTTGAGCGACTTGGGCCTATACCTCTTGTGAAACTCATATCCAGAATCGACAAGGATGGGTAGACTTGTGGTTGAACCTGCCGGATCAAACACTGAACACGCTTATAAGCGGCTTAGCCGACCGGGAGTCGTCGTTCTTAGCTCGAAGAAATCTTCTGAAACAGACCCACCGGCACGTAAGTGCAAGCATGCGACGTCGACTTTATTGTTGCAGCCTCTTTCTTGATCTTCAAGATCATTACCTGTCCATTCTTGGAAAGTTTGGGAAGGGGAAAGAGGCCATTGCGGCCCTTTCGCAAGATGAATTATCCGCACTCATTTTGAACATTCCGCCACTTGACGTGGAAGTGTGTCTTGCGGCGCAGCATCAACAGCAATGGGATCGTCAAGAGGTCAGCAACGATATTCGTGACTTCTCGCATTTGTGTATGGCTGTCCCTTACTGCGATGTTGTTGTTACTGAAGAATACTGGGTCCATAAGCTTTCCAGAGAGAAGCTAGACCGAAAATACAACACCACATTGTTTTCTGATGTCTGTCAGCTTCCTCGACTGCTCAAGTAAAAGAAGACAGCCTGCCACAGGTTGCGGATATCTAATCAGCTTGTCGTCACCTCAGGAAGATTACCTCCACTGGTACACGCTGTTGCACGAGGACGCCTAAGACGGACAGTGCCGGCGCCAACACTCTATGCACTCACCCGCATCCATTCATGGCGCGAAGTCTGCAGTACGAAATTCGGAGTACGAACCCCTAGTACACCGGGGAATTTCTCCCCGCCGGCCTGTTTTTACCCAAGATCTGCCCTGCGCTCAGGCCCGTTTCAACCATCCTAAAACCTGTTATTTGAGCCAGTTATCCCACGTCATTCCCGGCGGGCACGCCAATTGCTTTTACCGTTTTGCCGCTGAAAGCCAAATGTTGAGAGGGTTCATCATGAGTAAAGATGCCCATATTCAGTTGTGTGAACGGTGCAAAGGCTCTGCGGGATGCGACCTGCCGCGCAAACCCGGCAAAAGCGCCTGCAAAGCATTCGATGCGTTCGAATATTTTGTGCCGGCCATTTTGCAGGGGCAAATCCGGTATGAGGGGTGGGACGCCGTAAACCGTGCTGCGGGGTTGTGCGGCGATTGCGGTGCTCGCGATACGTGCATGTTCCGCCGGCGCGAAGGCGGCACTTGGCACTGCGAAGAATATTGTTGAACCTTGGGCTGAGAGAGGGGAGGAGCCTTGACACAGAACATAGAAGCGCGGGTGAACGCCGGAGACGTGCTGGCCATTGTCAACACCCACCAGGAAAGCCACGGCAGTTTAATCGCCATCCTTGAAGATATCCAGGAACGGTATGGCTACCTGCCTGAAGGGGCACTGCGCCTGGTTGCGCGCACCACCGGCCGCTCGCTGGTCGACGTCTACGGCGTAGCGACGTTTTATCGGGCGTTCAGCCTTAAGCCGCGCGGCAAACACCAGATCTGCGCGTGCCTGGGCACGGCGTGCCATGTCCGCGGCGGCCCGCAGGTGGTCGAAGAACTGGAGCGCCAACTGCAGATTAAACGCGGCGAGACGACGCCCGACGGCGAGTTTACGCTCGAGACCGTCAATTGCCTTGGGGCGTGCGCACTGGGGCCGATCGTGACTGCCGATAAGACATACTATTCGCACGTGGACGCCGCGGGCGTCAAAAAACTGCTCAAGAAGGCTGCCGCCAGCACTGCCCCCGAACCACGACCGCAAGAAGCCGAACCCGGCCACACCCGGTTAACCGCGTCAAATATGTAGAGGATTCCCCACACTCATGATGCCCTTGAATTCGACGCGCGAGTTCCGGCGCTATCAAGCGGGGTTCGCCGCGGCTCGCGGCAGACGAATGCTGGTGATTCCGGCGGGCACGTGCGGCCGTGCCAGCGGCGCCACCGAACTGGTTGAGGCGATCGAGGATGCGCTGCGGCAAACCGGGCTCGAGACAAGCCTCAGCCTTCGCGTCACGGGCTGCCACGGTTTCTGCGAGGCCGAGCCGTCCATCGTGGTGGCGCCGGAAGGCGTGTTTTATCCGCGTGTTGCCGTCAAGGATGCGGAGCGCATCGTAACCGCGGCAGCGTGCGGCGATGTAGTTGACGATCTGGTATGGCAGGATTCAGCCGGCCTCCCTGTGCCGCTCCAGAAAGACGTGCCCTTTTTCAAGAAGCAAGTGCGCACCCTGCTGTCGCGGAACGAACGAGTGGACCCGCGGTCCGTGGAGACCTATCTGGAAAACGGCGGGTACTCGGCTCTGGTTCGCGTGGTCGAGCAGGGAGACCCGCGGTGGGTGGTAGAGGAAGTGAAACGGTCGGGGTTGCGAGGTCGCGGGGGCGCGGGATTTCCCACCGGGGTGAAATGGGATCTGCTCGCCAAACAGCCGCGCGCATCGTGCGCGCTTAACGGCCACGGCGGGAAAATCCTGGTGTGCAACGCCGACGAAGGGGACCCGGGCGCCTACATGGATCGCAGCCTTCTCGAAGGAAACCCGCACAGCATACTGGAGGGCATGCTGATCGGCGCGTATGCGACGGGCGCCGCTGAAGGCGTCCTCTATGTGCGCAATGAATATCCGCTGGCGATCGAGCACCTCGACATAGCGATCCGTGAAGCGCGCGAACTGGGCCTGCTCGGCCATAACATCCTGGGCGCCGGTTTTTCATTCGATGTCCAGGTCGTTGAGGGCGCGGGGGCGTTCGTCTGCGGCGAGGAGACGGCGCTGATCAGTTCGATTGAAGGCCGCATGGGCCAGCCCCGGCAGCGGCCCCCGTTCCCGATACAAAAAGGCATCGGCGGGCGGCCCACGGGCATCAACAACGTCGAAACCTGGGCGAATATTCCCCCGCTTATCGAGATGGGCGCGGAAGCCTTCGCGAAAACCGGCGCCAAGAACAACTCCGGCACAAAGATATTTTCGCTCGTGGGCAAAATAAAGAACACCGGGCTCGTCGAAGTTCCGATGGGCATCTCGATCCGGGAAATCGTCGAGGAGATTGGCGGGGGTCCCTCGACCGATGCCCCCGTGAAAGCCGTCCAGACCGGGGGTCCGTCGGGGGGGTGCATCCCGGTGTCCCGGTTTGACCTGCCGATCGACTACGACAGCCTGAGCCGCGCCCAATCCATCATGGGCTCCGGCGGTATGATCGTGATGGACGAACGCACCTGCATCGTCGATGTGGCCAAGTATTTCATGGCGTTTCTTAAGGACGAATCCTGCGGGACATGCTTCTCTTGCCGCAAAGGCACCCAGCGCATGCACGAAATCCTCGAGGATGTCAGCGAGGGTCGGGCTGCTCCGGAACAACTTGAACTGCTCGAAGAACTCGCTCTGGTCGTAAGAGACACGACGCTGTGCGGGCTTGGCCAGACGGCGTCCAACCCGGTGCTCTCGACGCTGCGGTACTTCCGCGACGAGTACGTCGAGCACATCGAGCACAAGCGTTGCCGCGCGGGGGTGTGCAAAGCGTTGATCTCCTACTCGATAACCGAGAACTGCACGGGCTGCCTGGCCTGTGTCAAGCGGTGCCCCACCGGCGCCATCTCCGGCGAGCGAACGCAGCGGCAGGTAATCGACCTGGAGAAATGCATCAAGTGCGGAACGTGCCGGGGCGTGTGCAAGCAAAACGCGGTGGAGGTCGCGTGAAACCATGAACGGGATGATCACTCTCACGATCAACGGGCTCGAGGTGGCGGTCGAAGAAGGCATCACCGTGCTCGAGGCGGCCCGTTTCTTCGGGTTTCCCATCCCGACGCTGTGTCACATGGAAGGCCTGTCGCCGTACGGGGCATGCCGCCTGTGCGTGGTCGAAATCGGCGAAGGACCCCGCGCACGGCTCGTCAGTTCCTGCACCTATCCGGTCGAGAACGGCCTGCACGTGCGGACCGCCTCCTCGCGCGTGATCCGCGCTCGAAAAATGATCCTCGAACTGCTGCTGGCATCGTGCCCGCAGTCGAAGATTATCCAGGATCTCGCCTCGGCACACGACGTGCGGCAGCAGCGGTTCCGTCAAGAGCACGAAACCTGCATTCTGTGCGGCCTGTGCGTGCGGATGTGCGAAGAACAGATGATGGCCAAGGCCATCGGGTTCCGGGGGCGCGGCGAAAAACGGAGTATCGGCACGCCGTTCGACATGAAGTCGGCAGAATGCCGGATGTGCGGGGGGTGCATCTACGTGTGCCCGGCCTGCCAGTTGCGGTGTACTTACACGGAGCCGGATAAGGCGGTTTGCGGGGGTTGCGCCAACCTCGCCCCGCCGTGCCTTGAAAAAGATGGTTTTGATGACATGATGTGTTACATGACGCCCTGTGTGGCGTGCGAGCTGCCCAAACCGGCATAGGCGCGCGTGCGCGCGGAAAGGAAAATCTGAACATGTCGAGCACGTTTTCCAAAGTCAATGCGTCTGCGGCCACGTTGACCAAAAACCGCACCGGCGATTCCGTGGTGCCCTCGTCGGGGTTGTGCGTAACCTGCGTGGACGGGTGCATTGGCATGTGCGAGGTGGGTAAATCCGCGTATCGCGGGCATGAAGTTCTTTACCCGCAGCCTTTCGGCGTCATCACCACCGCCGCGGAAAAGACCTACCCGGTGGATTACTCGCACTTCAACATCATGGGAACCGCCGTGGGGGCGCACGGAATCGAGGCCGACAGCGACAAGGCCGTCTTTCCCGCCGTCAAGCTCGAAGTCCGGTTCGGCCACGATAACGGCATCAAATACCGCTACCCTTGGCATATCCCCGGTGTCGGCTCAACCGATGTCGCCAAGAACAACTGGGAAGGACTCGCCATTGGCTCCGCACTCGCCGGAACCGGCCTCACCGTCGGCGAAAACGTCGTCGGAATGGATGAAGAAGCCGTTATCAAAAATGGCCGTGTCGTGGACACCGTCGACCTCAAGCGCCGCGTCAAGCTTTACCAAGACCACCAGCGCGACGGGTACGGCGCCATTATCGTGCAGGCCAATGTCGAAGACACGCGCCTGGGCGTTCTGGAATACGCGGTCGAAAAACTCGGCGTCGAGTGCGTCGAACTCAAATGGGGGCAGGGCGCAAAAGACATCGGCGGCGAAGTCAAGATCGCCGATCTGAAAAAGGCGCAGCGGCTGTACGAGCGCGGGTACATCGTCCTGCCCGACCCCACCGATCCCGACGTCATCCGCGCGTTCGAGCAGGGCGCGTTCAAAGCGTTCGAACGCCACTCCCGCGTGGGCATGGTCGAGGAAGAGGCGTTTGCGCAGCGCATCGATCAACTGCGAAAAACGGGCGCAAAATACATCTTCCTCAAAACGGGCGCATACCGGCCCGCCGACCTCGCCCGCGCCGTTGCATACGTCTCAAAATATCGGCTCGACCTGCTGACGGTCGACGGGGCGGGCGGCGGCACCGGGATGAGCCCGTGGCGCATGATGAACGAATGGGGCGTCCCGCCCGTACACCTCCACTCGCTGCTGTATCAATATGCGGACCGCCTGGCCAAGCGCGGCGACTACGTGCCCGCGCTCGCCGTGGCCGGGGGCTTCTCGTTCGAGGACCAGATCTTCAAGGGGCTGGCGCTTGGCGCTCCATACGTCAAGCTGGTCGGCATGGCGCGCGCACCCATCGCGGCCGCCATGGTGGGGAAAACCATCGGGCGGAGCATCGACACCCGACAAGTCCCCGTGTACATCTCGCGGTTCGGCTGCACCAAGGAAGAGATCTTCGTAACGGCCGTCGATATACGCCGCAAACTGTGTAACGGCGACTTTGAAAAGATCCCAACGGGAGCGCTTGGATTGTACACATATTACGAGCGCCTGGCGCAGGGGCTCAGCCAGCTCATGGCCGGCAGCCGCAAATTCTCGCTCGAGCACATAGCCCGCACGGATCTCGCGGCCCTCACGCAAGAAGCCGCCCAAATCTCCGGCATCACCTACATCATGGACGTTGACTGCGAGGAGGTTGATGCCATCCTCGGGGCCTGAACGAGATAAATGAATCTCCCTTCATTGGGCAAACCGTTCCGTCCCATTTCCGGTTGTGCCGGACGCGGCATCGTGGGTTCCAGCGGTTATTCGCGTGACGCCTGGGCTATCACAAACTCGAACGCGGCCTTCGTATCGTCGTAGTTGGTCGCGTGCCCGCCGTCTTCCCGCATAATCAGCAGGACCGGCCGGCCCAGCCGCTTGAGGATGCCCGCCAGCCGCACCGAACTCTGCGGCGGCACCGTGGTGTCCTTCCCGCCCGCCGTGATGGCTATTGGCATCGTCAACCGTTCCGGCCAATACTCCGCGCTCCGCTTCTTGTACTCCTCGACCGCCTCCAGTTTCGTCCCGCCGAACGAATCCCGGATCGCCTCCTGGAACTGGTCATACTCGATAAGGTTGGCGGTCCCGTTCAGGCACACCACCCCGTCCACCAGTTCCGGGTGCAACGCCGCGAACGTCAGCGCCGAACTCCCGCCCATCGACCCCCCGCACACAAACACACGCCCCACCCGGTACGCCCGTTTCACCTCCCCGATAATCTGCACCACGTCCGCCTCCGCCTTCGGCCCCATCCACGACGTCGACGCCCGATAATCCGGCGACACAAAAATCATCGAATGCCCCACCGCCACGTCCCGCACCGCCCGGCACTCATCCCGCCCATCCCGAACAAACTGCCAACGGTCCGACCCATGCCCATGCAACGCCACACAAACATCCCGCGCCACACCCCCATCAACCCCCTCCGGCAACCCAACCACATACCGCTGCAACACCCCATCGCACCCCGCCAAAAACCCCACGTCCTCAACAACCCCAAACTCCCCCGCACCCGTACCGGCACCACACACTGCCAGCGTAACAAGGACCGCAACACTCAACAAAACATAACGCAACATTTCCCGCCCCACCCTATTTCCAAAGCCCTTCAACCGGCTAAACCCAGCGAAGCAAAGTATACCTCCAAGGCTTCCCGCGCGACGAGGACGTCACCGCGCGACGAAGAGGTCGCGGAGGTGAGGGAGGGTCGCGGCGTGTCTACCGCAATAAGCAAAAGCACTTGGGGGAGGAAACTTGAGCGAGGATGATTTACGGCGTACATTAGTTGATGGCAACAGTGGCAAGAACGGGATACCTATAGGGGAGTGCAATTACATGACGACAATTCCAAAACAGACTCAACGCGCCTATACCTTACGCCTGACGGGCATCGACGACGAAACCTGGCGCGACCGGCTATGGGCGACGCACCAGCTTGTCAACACGGGGGCACGTGTCTTTGGCGACTGGCTCCTTACCCTACGCGGGGGGCTTCCGCATGAGCTTGCGGAGGAAGGAAAGCCGGAGCAACGGAGCGATCGGCGGATTGCACTGGCGCTTTCTTGGTTGAGCGTCGAATCCGAGGTGGGCAGTCCCGAGCAATACCGCGTGCCCCGTGCCTGGAAGGACAAATCCAACCCCGGCCGCTGGCAGGTGGCGGATGCACTGCGTGATATTCTTCGGGAGCGGGGGCTTGATAAGGATGAAATCAAGAGTTGGATTCAGCATTGCGAGGCTTCTTTGGGGGCAGAAATTCGTGAAGACGCGGTGTGGGTGAATCGCAGCCGCGCGTTCGACTCTTTCTGCGCACAAACAGGCCTGCCACCAGACCGCGGGATAGCGGCGGACAATGTGTTCTTTTTTCTCGATAGAAAATCCTACTTTACGCTCCCAAAGCCAGGAGATTCGACCGTTCCAGATGAGACCGTGCCGAATGAGAACTCTTTGAATCTCGTCCAAAAAGCAGCCAACTGGCTTAGCCGTAATTGGGGTTCCGGTCCTAAGAGTGATCGCGATGCAATTCAATGCGCACTCCGTTCCATTTCCCAGTTGGATTACGAGTCACTGCTGGGCCAGCCTGGCGAAGCCGTACTGAGTTTCATCGCGCGTAGTCTTCATTTTGAACCACCCGAAGGAGCGGAATGGACACTCCAGACGCTCAAGAAGGCCATAGGATGGCGTTCGGGCCGTACATCTTCAAGCGCGCTCGTTCTTGAAAAGATTGCGCGAGCGGCCACGTTGACACACGAGTTGCTGGAAGATCTGGAGAAAAAGTGTCAAAAGGACAGCGATAAGAGCGGTGTTCCGCTCGGGTTAAACGAGTGGCGGGGATACCTCGAAGAGCAGATCGGCGTTGCATTCCGTACCCATAGGAACAACATTGGCGAGTTCTCTGTAATGCTCGACCACGGCGCGCGGCACGTATCGGTGGCGCATACCTGGATTCTCCGGCAGGAAGAGGAACGTCGCACCTTTACAAATGATGCTGAACGAATACGCGACGTGCCCGCCCCTGCGCGCGTTTTCCTGGACAGCTATTGTGAGCAACGATCTCTGGATACCGGTGCCGTGGAGGAGTATCGAATAAGGCGGCGCGCCATCGGGGGATGGGACGAAGTGGTGTCGGCGTGGACGGCCCCCGCGTGTGTCACGGACGAGGACCGCATCGAGGCTGCGCGCAATGTTCAGGCAGAAGACGTGGAAGGTGCCAAGTTCGGTGATATCCAACTGTTCGAGGCGCTGGCGGTCGAGGAAGCGAAGTGCGTCTGGCAGAGCAAGAACGGCGGGCCTGATTCCAAGATTCTGAAAGACTATGTGTATGCGTGCCACGCCGAGGAACGGCGACGGCGGTTCAAGGTGCCAGCCTACCGTCACCCCGACCCTCTCGAGCATCCCGTGTACTGCGACTTCGGGGATTCGCGGTTCGATGTGACCTATGGTGTACAAGGCAAGAAGCGCGGGCAGGCAAGCCACAACGACGTCACTATCACGGTATGCGACGGGAGTTCCTTCGGCAAGCTTGCGCTAAGGTGGCAGTCTCGGCGATTTGAGGAGGATATCGCGCGCCATGCACCGAGGGAAAGCAAGAAGACCGATGCCGTCGAAGTGACACGCGCGGACCGCCTGGGGCGGGCGGCGGCGGGCACCATAGACGGCGATCAGGTTTCGGTCATGGCGGTCTTTGAGGAAGAGAATTGGAACGCAAGGCTGCAGGCACCCCGGCGGCAACTAGAGGAGGCGGCCCGTGCGCTGCGATCGAAAAGGCTTACGGAAGCGGAACGCCAAGCCGCTTTTAAGAAGCGCCTTAAAAAGGTTGGCTGGTTCCTGACGATCTCGCCCAAGCTACAGCCTATGGGCCCTTGGGTGGATTACGCCAATACGCACGGATTGACGAAAAACCCGAAGAAAGTTTTCGATTGGAAGCAAAAGCTCGAACCGCAACGCGGTTGGCTCTCTTACGCGCCCTTGTGCCGCCTGCCTGCTTTGCGGGTGGTGTCGGTGGACCTCGGGCACCGGTTTGGCGCGGCGTGTGCCGTGTTGCAGACAGTGGCAACGGCGAACGTCCGCGCGATGTGTGAAAAAGCAGGCGTTCAATCGCCCGAGCCGGACCAGTTGAATTATTCTTTCAGTGTTCCCGACGGAGGCGAAGGTAGAGAACACAAAACTCTCTTGAGGCGCATCGGACCCGATACGCTGCCGGACGGCTCGCCTCACCCGGCTCCCTGGGCCATTGTCGAGCGTCAGTTCACCATCAAGCTGGCCGGTGAAGACGAGGAAGTGCGCACGCTTAGAAAGAGCGAATGGGTCGAGGTTCGCGGTTACCTTGAGGCGCTGGGCGTGGCGGCGCGGGAGTTGAAGGACCGTGCAGTCGACAAGGCGATGGACGAATGCGTTTGGCAAATGCGCCAGGCGTTGCGGCGGCATGGAGACGCGGCGCGGGTGGCATCGGCCATGAAGTCGACGGAAGCGGATCCGTCCAAACAGCGCGAGGAACTGATCAAGGCGCTGGGAATATGGCACGCGCAGGGCCACGTGCCCTATGCGGCTGAACTCTGGAATCGGTATTTAATACCTCTTGTCGAGCGGCTCAATCTTGGGTTGACGATAGGGACTGCGGTGAGCGCGAGAAAACGCAAGAAAGGCGAGAACCGCGAATCATTGGCCCTTGTGGCTGAGCAGTTGACGCCGCAAGAGCGGCTCGCGATTGGCAAAGCATGGCACAAGCTTTGGACCGAGCAGGATGCGGCAATCAAGATGCAGTTGCGGTGGTTGCGGCGCTGGCTGATGCCGCGCCGCGCTCATTGGAGCGTTTTGCGGAACGTGGGCGGGCTTTCCGTGCCGAGGCTGACCCGGCTGCGGGAACTTTACCAGTTGGAAAAGGCTTTCTTTACCCGCCTGACACCCGACGGTCGCCGGATGAGAACCACTGAAAGCGGCGACGAGATCGCGGTTACAGCCCAAGAGCACTTCGGCCAACGCATACTGGATCAATTGGATGAGCTTCGCACCAACCGGGTCCGGCAACTGAGCAGCCGGATTACGGCGGCCGCGCTTGGCCTCGGCAAAGATTTGAAACCGCGGTATGCGCCTTGTCACGGGGTCGTCATCGAGAACTTGGAGAACTACCGGCCCGACGAAACGCGAGTGCGAGTCGAGAACCGCCGGCTGATGAACTGGTCTTCCGGCAAAATGCGCGACTTGCTGCAAGACGCGTGTGAACTGAACGGGCTTCTGCTTATGCAGGTATCGGCGAACTACACGTCACGGCAGGACTCGCGCACGGGCGCACCGGGTCTGCGTTGTGTGGACGTGCCGGCGAAGGACTTTTTTGCCCCGGAAAGCTGGTATCAGCGGCAAATCGAGAAGGCGCAAGAAAGAAAAGCCAAGGGCAAACCCGATGCCCGAGACTTGTTGTTGGCGGATCTGTTCGACCGGGGGATCGAAGGGCTGAGAAGACAAACCGTGCGCATCCCGGCGCGGGGCGGCGAACTGTTTGTATCGGCGGAGGCCGCGTCGCCCGCCAGAAACGGGCTCCAGGCCGATCTGAACGCTGCCGTTAACATCGGGCTGCGGGCCATTACGGACCCCGACTGGCCCTGCCGCTGGTGGTATGTGCCTTGCGCGGCGAAGTCGGGCACGCCGGTGAAGGACAAGGTCAAGGGCTCGCCGCTGTTTGTCGACGCGGCTGCAATGCCGATTGCGGGCGAACTGCCACAGAAGCGAGAAACGGTGAACTTGTGGCGCGACGTAACGATGCACCCGCTGACCGATCCGCATCGGCCATGGAAACCTACGGTCGAGTACTGGAAAGACGTGGAGGTGCGTGTGGTGGAAATCCTCCGGGCCTGGAACGGGCTATAGCCGCTCAAGAGGGCATTTTCGATGACGGACGAATATCTGTGGCCGGCGAGGAACGTTGCGGAGTATGCGTATTGTCCACGTCTGTTCTATTTGATGGAGGTGGAGGGCATACACTTGCCCAGCGAGGATACCGAGTCGGGAAACGCCGTTCACAAGAGAGTCGATAAACCCAGCGCGGAATTGGACAGCACAAGCGAAGATGCGGAGCGCCCGGCGGTGGTGCGGAGCCTCACGTTGACCAGCGAGCGATTGGGGCTGACTGCAACGCTCGACTTGGCGGAAGTCGCGGGGCAGATTGCCGTGCCGGTGGAATACCGGAAGGGCAAGCCCCGCCGAGGCGGCAAGGAAGACGAACCCGAACCCTGGCCCACGGATCGGATTCAGGTGACGATGCAGGCGATGTTGCTCGAGGAGGCCGGATATTGCGTCGAGCGCGGTGTGTTGTACTACGCGGCGGAGAAGCGGCGTCTCGATTTGCCTCTTACGGACGCCCTGCGAACTGAAGCCGTCGATACGTTGCGTGAAGCCCGCTCCTGTGCCGCGGCTGCCCGGCGCCCGCCCCCGCTACTCAACGACAGACGATGCGAAGGTTGCAGCCTCCAGCCATTTTGTCTACCCGACGAGATCAACTACCTCAACACGCCGGATCCGCCCGAGGAATTGACGCCCAGGCGGATGTGGCCGCCACGCGATGACGGACTGCACCTTATCGTTCAATCCCAACGATCCCGTGTAAGTGTCCGCGGAGAAGAAATCATTGTAATGGGCGCGGACGACTCGACGGCAGCCAGGGTTTCGTTGACTACCGTGGAAAGCGTATCGCTTCTCGGCACTCCGCAGATCTCGACGCAAGCTCTGCACGCCTTGACCGCCAAAGGCATCCCGGTGGCCTGGATGACATTCACGGGGAGAATGCTGGCCATGCTGGACCCCCTCGACAGCGTCAGCGCGGAAACGCGGCGGGCTCAGGTCCGCCGGTTCGACAACCCCGGCGATTGCCTGGAATTGTCGCGCGCATTGATTGCAGCCAAGATCTCGAATCAGCGCACCCTGGTCTTGCGCAACCACCCCGAGCCTTTGCCGACCGCAATGGAGCAAATGGCGCAGTGCATGCGGAAAGCGGCGGAGGCGGAGAATCTGGAAACACTCCGCGGCTACGAAGGACTTGCCGCCGCCGTGTATTTCCCGCTGTTCGGGCAATGCCTGAGATCGGATGCCGCCGAGCCGTTCAGGAGTAACGGCCGAAAACGCCGCCCTGCGCCGGACCCCGTCAATTGCTGTCTTTCGATGGGCTACAGCATGCTCACGCACGAGTGTACGGCCGCGCTGCGCATGGCGCGGCTCGAACCGTCCATCGGGGCCTTCCACGTTTCCAGACCGGGCAGGCCCGCCCTCTCGCTGGATCTCATGGAGCTTTTCCGGCCCCTCATTGCCGATAGTATCGCGCTAAGCGCGTTCAACAGAAACGAACTCCGTGACGGGCACTTTTTCCATTCGGCCGCGGGTTGCGTGTTTACCGACCACGGGCGAAAAGCCTTCTTCGAGGCATACGGCCGCCGAATGGAAACCATGATATCCCACCCTGTTCTCGAGTATCGGCTCAGCTACCGCCGCATGATCCGCTTGCACGCAAGAATGGTCGCGGCGTGGCTGCTCGGCGAGATTCGAGACCTGTGTTTCCTTACTACCCGCTGACGAAAGGTGCCTTCCAATGCGCCGATGTTTTCTCGTGTGCTACGACATCGCCGACGACAAGAGGCTGCGCAAGGTGCATCGCATCATGTGCGGCTACGGCGAGCCGTGGCAGTACTCTGTCTTCCACTGTTTCCTGAAAGAAATCGACCTCGTCAGAATGCAGACTCAGCTCGAGGACATCATGAATCTCAAAGAGGATCAAGTGCTTATTCTCGACCTGAAGAACACTGACCCCAACGAACGGCCCGCGCTCAGCAGTCTCGGACGTCCAGTGCCTCCCACGCCTACCGGCATGCTGATTGTCTGATGGCCGCGGCTTCTGTCGCGATTGACTTCTTATCAACAAACTGACATAATGCACACGTCTAGCCAAGGGCAGACGTCATCCCATGACTTGTGTCGTCGCCGTCGAATTGGCAAGTCGGTCATGGGTCCTTGTGAAGCTTTTGAAGCCATGGGGGCACCTTGCGAGCGCGAAGGTGCTGAGGAGACTCCCCGCTCACGCTCGCGCACCCGCTATACCTGCACAGAAACGGTTCGAGAACACCCAGACGGCCATCATGACACCCAGAAAAACACCCAACAATTGCCGCTCTCGATCCATGGCCTCTAACCATGGGCTATATAAAGACTTATGGAGGGCGCCGTCTAACCCCCCAAGAAGCTTCCCAAGGACGGACACACGTGTACGTACAAACGTGCTATGCTGGAGGGTGCGGTCTAACCCCCCAAGAAGCTTCCCAAGGACGGACACGTGGAACGCCGCAAATACCCGGTGTGTATTGATAGTCTAACCCCCCAAGAAGCTTCCCAAGGACGGACACACTTTGTACGGACAAGGGGTTATAGTGTCTGGTTATGTCTAACCCCCCAAGAAGCTTCCCAAGGACGGACACCCGTATGCCGGATTGCCTTTGTATGGGTTTGTCATGTCTAACCCCCCAAGAAGCTTCCCAAGGACGGACACCGAAGCTCCGGGCGGTGGGCAACGGGACCGACTTGGTCTAACCCCCCAAGAAGCTTCCCAAGGACGGACACTCGATGGCCCGATGGGACAATCCTTCAATCCGGGGTCTAACCCCCCAAGAAGCTTCCCAAGGACGGACACCGAGGACAGTGAGTGTGGCCGGCCCGCCAGGCCAGAGTCTAACCCCCCAAGAAGCTTCCCAAGGACGGACACCGCGCCGGTCCGCCGGGTGGGGGGGGGAGCTCTTGGCCGTCTAACCCCCCAAGAAGCTTCCCAAGGACGGACACTAGGTGAGGATGTGTACGCGGGGGGTGTTTGACGTCTAACCCCCCAAGAAGCTTCCCAAGGACGGACACCGCCTTTTAATGACAACTCGTTCGCCCAACTATAGTCTAACCCCCCAAGAAGCTTCCCAAGGACGGACACTGACCTTGATGATGTAAAGCCCGCGTCCTACGCAGTCTAACCCCCCAAGAAGCTTCCCAAGGACGGACACCCATGCCTTTACGTTGCTTGGGGCCCCTGGCCGCGTCTAACCCCCCAAGAAGCTTCCCAAGGACGGACACACAACCTCAATCGCTTCCATTTAACTTCTTCTCCTGTCTAACCCCCCAAGAAGCTTCCCA